>WBZL01000568.1_pt1 | contig 41282 bp, 40 predicted proteins | sample 5204291 | NCBI WGS metagenome assembly WBZL01 (sample SAMN12344345, study PRJNA552823) | activated sludge metagenome | biome: Activated sludge suspended growth; feature: Nitrification reactor; material: Wastewater; isolation source: activated sludge from nitrification reactor of wastewater... | reverse complement strand
ACCTCCGGCACATCCTTCTCGGTGATGCGCCAGGCCAGACCTTCGGCGATGGCCGTCTTGCCGACCCCGGCCTCGCCGACCAGCAGCGGGTTGTTCTTGCGCCGGCGGCACAGCACCTGGATCACGCGCTCGACCTCGTGCTCGCGGCCGATCAGCGGATCGATCTTGCCGTCGCGCGCCAACTGGTTCAGGTTTTGGGTGAACTGGTCCAGCGGCGAGCCCTTGGTGTCGGCGCTCTCTTCCTTCTCGCCGTCACCGCTGTTGCTCTCGTTGGACTTGGCGGGCTCCGGTGGATCGGACTTCTTGATGCCGTGGGCAATGAAGTTCACCACGTCAAGCCGCGTGACACCCTGCTGGTGCAGGTAGTACACCGCGTGCGAGTCCTTCTCGCCGAAGATCGCCACCAGCACGTTGGCGCCGGTGACTTCCTTCTTGCCGCTGCCGGTGGACTGCACGTGCATGATGGCGCGCTGGATCACGCGCTGAAACCCGAGGGTCGGCTGGGTATCGACCTCCTCGGTGCCCGAGACCGTGGGGGTGTTCTCCTTGATGAAGGTCGCCAGGCTCTTGCGCAGGTCGTCCAGGTTGGCCGCACAGGCGCGCAGCACCTCGGCCGCCGAGGGGTTGTCCAGCAGCGCCATCAGCAGGTGCTCGACGGTGATGAATTCGTGCCGCTGCTGGCGCGCCTCGACGAACGCCATGTGCAGGCTGACTTCCAGTTCTTGGGCAATCATGCGGCCTCCATAATGCACTGTAGCGGGTGTCCGTCGCGGCGTGCGGCGGCCAACACGAGTTCGACCTTGGTTGCCGCGATGTCCCGGGGATACACCCCGCAGACACCTCGCCCCTCATGGTGGATCTTCAGCATGATGTGCGTGGCGGTGTTCAGGTCGCGCTGGAAGTAATGCTGCAGAACCATCACGACGAACTCCATCGGCGTGTAGTCGTCGTTGAGCATCACCACTTGGTACAACGAAGGCGGCTTGGTGCGCGCCGCCTTTCTCTCGGCGACGACGGCACCATCCCCTCCCGGCTCGCGCGCCGGGCCCTGAGGGGGCGCTGGGGGTGGCACAGGACCTTCGTCGGGCATGAGGGATTCTAGCCAGCGGCGATGCCCCTCGTGGCGAGCAGCTTGTGCGCGCTGGTTCCGGAATCGTGCGGCCTGGGCAGGGTTCCGGTCCCGCCGAACAGCACCGTGGAACGCCGCCAATCGTCGGCTCGCGCTTTGACTCCCATCGCGGCCGCGGCAGGTACCCGGCACGCAAGACGGTGTGCTCGCGATGGGACAGACCTTCTCGGGTCGTCGCCAGCCCCCTAGTCGGTGCCGGCGCCGCCTTCCGCGAACGCCTGCGTGCCCCGAGCCACGCCTTGACAACGCCGGGAACGCAGGTCGAGAATTTCTTCACGGGCAAGGCAAGCCGGGGACCGCGATGGCCGTTGGAATTGTCAAGTGGTTCAGCGACGCCAAGGGCTTCGGGTTCATCCAGCCCGACGAAGGCGGCGGCGACGTCTTTGCCCACTTCTCGGCAGTCCAGATGGATGGCTTCCGGACGCTCAAGCAGGGCAGCCGCGTCGCCTTCGAAATCGTCCAAGGCCCCAAGGGCAGCCTGGCGCAAAACATCCGTCCGATCACGGAAGGCAGCCAGCCGGCTCCACCCGACGCCTCCTGAAGGTGCGCTGGCTCCGGCCTCGAGTGCCGGGGCGGCAACGGGCGTCACCCGCACGACGGGCCGCGTGTGCACGCCCACCCAGCGAGGCCCGGCAGATGCCGCTGCGACCGGCCACGCCACAGAGTGGTGGGTCCGACAGCCCCGCCAGAGCCCCGGTCGACACGCGCCAAGCGCCAGCGGCTGACCCTCGCGCGGGCCACGCTCGTGCCGGTTGTCGTGCGGGCTCAACAGACACGAAGCCCCTGACCTCGGCAACGAGATCAGGGGCTTTCGAGACATTGAGCGCCCCGGAGGGCCAAGTTCACATGTGGTCGATCATCACCTGCCCGAAACCGGAGCAGGACACCTGGGTTGCGCCGTCCATCAGCCGCGCAAAGTCATAGGTGACCTTCTTGCTGAGAATGGCCTTCTCCATCGAGCTGATGATCAGGTCGGCCGCCTCCGTCCAGCCCATGTGGCGCAGCATCATCTCGGCCGAGAGGATCTCGGAGCCCGGGTTGACGTAGTCCTTGCCGGCGTACTTCGGAGCCGTCCCATGGGTGGCTTCGAACATTGCCACCGAATCGCTCAGGTTGGCACCCGGGGCGATGCCGATGCCACCGACCTGCGCGGCCAGCGCGTCGGACACGTAGTCGCCATTCAGGTTGAGCGTGGCGATGACCGAGTACTCGGCCGGGCGCAGCAGGATCTGCTGCAGGAAGGCATCGGCGATCACGTCCTTGATCACGATGTCGCGACCGGTCTTCGGGTTCTTGAACTTGCACCACGGTCCGCCGTCCACCGGCTCGGCCCCGAACTCGCGCTGTGCCAAGGCGTAGCCCCAGTCGCGGAAGCCACCCTCGGTGAACTTCATGATGTTGCCCTTGTGCACCAGCGTGACCGAGGGCTTGTCGTTGTCGATGGCGTACTGGATGGCCTTGCGCACCAGGCGTTCAGTGCCCTCGATGGAGACGGGCTTGATGCCGATGCCCGAGGACTCGGGGAAGCGGATCTTCTTGACGCCCATCTCGTCGATCAGGAACTTGATGAGCTTCCTGGCCTTGTCGGACTTGGCTTCATACTCGATGCCGGCGTAGATGTCCTCCGAGTTCTCCCGGAAGATCACCATGTTGGTCTTCTCGGGCTCCTTCACCGGGCTCGGCACGCCCTTGAAGTACTGGATCGGGCGCAGGCAGACGTAGAGGTCGAGTTCCTGGCGCAACGCGACGTTCAGCGAGCGGATGCCGCCACCCACCGGCGTGGTCAGCGGCCCCTTGATGGACACCACGTACTCGCGGACGATGTCCAGGGTCTCCTGGGGCAGCCAGACGTCGGGGCCGTAGACCTTGGTCGACTTCTCGCCAGCGTAGACCTCCATCCAGTGGATCTTGCGCTTGCCGCCATAGCTCTTGGCCACCGCCGCGTCGACCACCTTCAGCATCACCGGCGTGATGTCGTAGCCGGTACCGTCGCCCTCGATGTAGGGAATGACCGGCTGGTCAGGGACGTTGATCGAGAAGTCCGCGTTGACGGTGATCTTCTGCCCACCGGCGGGCACCTTGACGTGCTGGTACATGTTGGGAGACTCCCGGAAGCCGCGAGGCGCGGCGGACTGTAGAGACTCGAAATTCTATGCGAGGGGCTGTCAACCGCCTGACGCGCACCGCCGTTGTGCCTCGTGCCTCCCGGGTGGGAGGTCATGACTCCATACTTTCGAAAGGTAGATCTGAACATGAACAAGCTGCTGGCCGCCCTGATCGCCGCCGCCTTCGCCACCACCGGCGCCATCGCCGCCGACGCGCCCAAGAAGGCCGACAAGAAGGCCGACAAGCCTGCCGCGTCGGCTTCGGCCGCCTCGGCCGCCGCCAAGAAGGACGAGAAGAAGAAGTAATCCGACAGACGGGGCAGCCGGTTTCGGCGGCTCCGGCATCGGCTCGACGCCCGGCACTGCCGGGCGTTTTCGTTTCCAGCCCCGGCGGCCCCGCTGGAGTTCTCTGCACCAGCCGGCTCGGCGTCCCCCGGCGCGCGCCGGCCGCGATCAGATCGCGCAGTACGCAGCCACCTGGGCCCAGATGCCACGACCCAGGGCCCAACCCGAGGCGGCGGCCAGCAGTCCCCCACCTACCCGCACACCGAGGGTCTGCACCATGCCCACGGCGGCACCGTTCGCCGATGCCATCCGCCGCCATGCCCAGGGGCCCGCCACCAGGGCGAGTGCCGTCACCATGCCGAACGCTGCCATCACCGAGGCGCCACCCACGGGGCCGTTGGCCAGCGCGGCCACGACGATTGCCGATTGCAGCAGGCCACAAGGCCAAGCCACCCACAACGCGCCGATCGCAGCTGCGCGCCCCGGCATCGCGATCGGCACCCAGTCGGCGCCGGGCCCGTCCTGCCGCCTGCCTGGCCGGCGGCCGACGGATTCCAACCACCGGGGCTGCCGGCCCTTGATCAGCAACCACAGACCCAAGGCCAGCGCAGCGGCATGCAGCAGCGCCCACACGGGCTTGACGATCGGGCTGAGGTCGGCCAGCACGCCGAGGGCATTCACGCTGGCGGCCGCCAGAGCACCCGCTGCGGCGTAGGACACCACGCGCGCGAGATGGAATGCCAGGTGGGTTCCGGATCGACCGGGGCCGGTGGCCAGCGCACAAGGCGCCGCGCACATGGCCAGGCAGTGGGGCGCCCCGGCCAAGCCCAGGGCGCAGGCGCTGAGGATCAGCGCCAGGTCCATCGCTACACGATGCGCGAGAAGCGATCGCGCGACGTCTGGCCCTGCAGGTACTTGTCGAAGGTCATCGCCACGCCTCGCACGAAGTACCAACCCATCGGCGTGACCTGGATCGAGTCGGCGCTCACCTCGACCAAGCCCCCTTCGACGAGGGGCTGGAGAGCGGCCAGCTCGGGGCCGAAGTACTCGCGCATGTCGATCAGGTGGGCCAGCTCGATCGATTCGAACTCCACCCGTCCCTGGCACATGATGGACATGATCACCGCACGCCGGACCATGTCGTCACGCGAGAGCTTCAGCCCGCGCACGACCGGAAACTGCCCGTTGCGCAGGGCCTCGTAGTACTCGGGCAGCGTCTTGGCGTTCTGGCTGTAGGTCGCGCCCATGCGACCGATCGACGACACACCCAGCGCGATGAGGTCGCAATCCGGCTGCGTGCTGTAGCCCTGGAAGTTGCGATGCAGCCGTCCCTGCCGCTTGGCGGCGGCCAGGGCATCGCCCGACAGGGCGAAGTGGTCCATGCCGATGTAGCTGTAGCCATGGCCGATGAACCCGGCGATCGCCGATCCGAGCATGCGGATGCGGTGCTCGGGGGGCGGCAGGTCCTTGACGTCGATGCGCCTTTGCGGTTTGAAGCGGGCGGGCAGGTGGGCGTACGAATACAGGGCGATGCGGTCGGGCCGCAGCTCGCTGACCTGGGCGATCGTCCGCGCGAACGAGTCCGGCGTCTGCTTGGGCAGGCCGTAGATGAGGTCGGCGTTGATCGACTCGTACTTCAGGGCGCGGGCGGCCGCGATGAGGTCGCGCACGCTCTCGTAGGACTGGATCCGATGGACGGCCTGCTGCACGTCGGGATCGAAGTCCTGGACCCCGAAGCTGATGCGGTTGAAGCCCATGCCGGCCAGGCTCTCCAGACGTGCCGGCGAGGCCGTGCGCGGATCGACCTCGATCGAGATCTCGGCGCCAGGCACGAGGCGGAAGTTGGCGCGCAGCCCGTCCATCACCCGCGTGAGTTCGGCATCCGACAGGAAGGTCGGCGAGCCACCGCCGAAGTGAAGCTGGGAAACCGGGCGTTCGCGGCCGATCAGCTCGACATGCAGGCGGACTTCGGTTTCCAGCGCGTCGAGGTATTCGGCGGCGCGGTCATGGTGCCGGGTGATGACCTTGTTGCACGCGCAGTAGTAGCAGACCGACTCGCAGAACGGGATGTGCAGGTACAGCGACAGCGGCGCTCCACCGCCCACCACGGCACCGCTGGCCCGCGACCTCAAGGCCTCGGCGTAGTCGACCGGGCCAAAGCCCTCGCCGAAGCGGTCGGCCGTGGGGTAGGAGGTGTACCTCGGACCGGGTACGTCCAGCTTGCGCAACAGGCTCTCGGGTATCTGCATCTCGCCGCCGGCGTAAGGAGTTGACAGGGCGGACTCTGCCAAAATGCGCGGTCCCGCGCTTGATTTGCCTCAAGATCCCGACCCTGAGCCGGCCGACAATCCCGCGTCGAATTCGTGGGAAGATCTTGGCCCGCCCGGCGCCTGTCCCTGACCCACCCTATCGAAACGCTCCATGAACACGACCTCCACCGGCATTCGCATGGAACCGTTCAAGGTTGCCTGCTCGAGCTGCAACCTGCGGGAGTTGTGTCTGCCGGTCGGCATGTCGGGCGAGCAACTCGACCAGCTCGACACGATGGTGGCGACCCGCCGCGCCGTATCCCGCGGCGACACCTTGTTCCGGGCGGGGGACGCGTTCCAGTCGCTGTACGCGGTGCGCACGGGCTTCTTCAAGACCTGCGTGTCGTCGGAAGACGGGCGCGATCAGGTCACCGGGTTCCAGATGGCCGGCGAGTTGCTCGGCCTCGACGGCATCGGCACCGACCGCCACACCTGCGACGCGGTGGCGCTCGAGGACTCCCAGGTCTGCGTGATTCCCTATCACCAGCTCGAAGACCTGACCCGCGAGTTCTCCGACCTGCAGCGACAGTTCCACAAGATCATGAGCCGCGAGATCGTCCGCGACCATGGCGTGATGCTGTTGCTGGGCAGCATGCGCGCCGAGGAACGACTGGCGGCGTTCCTGCTCAACCTGACTCAGCGCCTGCGTGCCCGAGGCTTCTCGGCCAGTTCGCTGGTGCTGCGCATGACCCGCGAGGAGATCGGCAGCTACCTCGGGCTGAAGCTCGAGACGGTCAGCCGCACGTTCTCGAAGTTCCAGGACGACGGCATTCTCGAGGTCAAGCAGCGCCAGATCCGCGTCGTCGACCCGGCAGCACTGCAGGCCTTGGTCAACGGCACGTCCTGCTGAGGCGGGCTGCGCGTCTCAGCGCAGCCGCGATGGACCGCGCCTCGGGCCAAGCGGCCAACCTGCCAACCGGCTCAGGGCTTGGCGGTGGCCGCGTGGTTGCGCGCCTGCATGGCCGGCGAATCCGCCGTGACGGCGGGGGCGCCGGATCCGCGCGTCGGCTCGTTGTGGGTCAGCACGACATCGGCACCGCGGATCGCGATCACCGCCGTGGCCAGCGCGGCGACGACGACGACCAAGGGTCCGCTGATCACCAGCCAGACCATCGGATAGCGCCACCAAGGCAGGGGATCGGTCGTGGTTGTGGTGGGGCTCGGGGTCGTCATCGCGTTCCTCGGGCAGCCTTGACGCCGGCCCCCACGCTGGGGAGCCCCCCGGTCGGCGGCTGCGAGGCCGACATCAGGATCGGGTGATCGTACCGGGATCGGATCGGGCCCCCGGACCCTGGGACTTCGGGGTCGGCGCCGCTGCCGCACCTTCCAGCGACGACGCGCTCGGGCCGGGCTGTCGAGGGATCCAGCAGCCGATGGCCATCGGCCGCTGGCCCCGCGGCGATCACTTCGCCGCGACGGTCGAACTCTGAGACAGGTTCCAGACGTAGGCAGCCAGCACGTGGATCTGCTCGGCACTGAGCAGCTTGCCCTGTGGCGGCATCATGTTGGTCTTGCCGTTGGTGATCATCGTCACCACCGCGTCCTCGCCCCAGCCGTGCAGCCAGGTCTTGTCGGTCAGGTTCGGGGCACCCAATGCCGGATTGCCCTTGCCTTCGGGACCGTGACACGCCGCGCAGGCCGCGAACTTGGCCTTGCCCAGTTGCGCCGCCACGTTGTTGTGCGGGCTTCCGGACAGGCTGAGCACGTAGTTGGCGACGTTGCGGACGTCCTCGGTCGTGCCGACCGCGGCCGCCATGGGGGGCATCATGCCTTGGCGGCCTTCACCGATCGTCTTGGCGATGTACGCGAGGCTGCCGTCACCACCCAGCCAGTCGTGGTCCGTCAGATTGGGAAACCCCTTGCTGCCGCGCGCGTCCGAACCATGACAGCCAGCGCAGTTGTTGGCGTACAGCCGCTCGCCGATGGCCATCGCCTGCGCGTCCTTGGCCAGCGACTCCGCGGGCTGCGACACGAACTTGGCATAGATCGGCGCCATCGCGGTCCGGGCACGGTCCATCTCCGCCGCATGCTGGCCGGCGCTGCTCCACTTGAGCGTGCCCTCGAAGCTGCCGAGACCGGGATAGAAGGCCAGGTAGATGCCGGCGAAGACCACCGTGATCACGAACAACCACACCCACCAGCGGGGCAGCGGGTTGTTCATTTCCTTGAGGTCCTCGTCCCAGACGTGACCGGTGGTGTTGTCACCGGCCATCACCTTGCGCTTGCTGGCCGCCACCAGCAAGGCCAGGCAGGCCACCAGCCCGACGATCGTGACGGCGGCCACGAAGAGTGACCAGCCGCCGCTGACGAAATCGCTCATTGATGTTCTCCTGCGGATTCGATGTCATCACCTTCGGCGAACGGCAGCCGGGCTGCCTCGTCGAAGGCCTGCCGGCGACTGCGGCTCCAGGTCCACGCCACCAGGGCGATGAACAGCAGCAGGCTGACGACCGTGGTCGCCGATCGGATGTCGTTGATGTCCATGTGCAGCCCCCGGCTCACTTGACCGCGGTGCCCAGCACCTGGAGGTAGGCGATCAGCGCGTCGAGCTCGGTCTTGCCCTTGACCGCATCGCCGGCCTTCGCGATCTCGTCGTCCGAGTACGGGACGCCGACTCGCCGCAGCGCCGTCATCTTGGGCGCCATGTCGCTCGGCGCCACCGCGGCCGATTGCAGCCACGGATAGGCCGGCATGTTCGACTCGGGAACCAGGTCGCGTGGGTTGGTCAGGTGCAGCCGATGCCACTCGTCGCTGTACTTGCCACCGACCCGCTGCAGGTCGGGACCCGTGCGCTTGCTGCCCCATTGGAAGGGGTGGTCGTACACGTACTCACCGGCCTTCGAGAAGGCGCCGTAGCGCAGCGTCTCGGCCCGGAACGGACGCACCATCTGCGAGTGGCAGTTGTAGCAGCCCTCGCGGATGTAGACGTCGCGTCCGGCCAGTTGCAAGGCGGTGTACGGCTTGAGGCCTTCGACCGGCTGGGTGGTGGAGCGCTGGAAGAACAGCGGGACGATCTCAACCAAGCCCCCGATGGCCACGGCCACCAGGATCAGCACGATCATCAGAAAGTTGCTGGTCTCGATCTTCTCGTGGCCAGCGGCAGGAGCATGTTGTGCCATGGTGTTGTTTCTCCTGTAGGCGGTCTCAGGCGTGCGCGGGAACCAGCGGGATCGGGGCCGCTTCGGCCTTGCCGTTGCGCACCGTCATCACCGTGTTCCACGCCATGATGAGCATGCCGGTGAGGTACAGCAGGCCACCGCCCAGGCGGATCACGTAGAAGGGATAGGTCGCCTTGACGCTCTCCACGAAGCTGTAGACCAGCGTGCCGTCGGGATTGACCGCGCGCCACATCAGGCCCTGCATCACGCCGGCGATCCACATCGCCGCGATGTACAGCACGATGCCGATGGTGGCGATCCAGAAGTGCAGCTCGATGGCACGGGTGCTGTACATCGCCTTGCGCCCGAACATGCGCGGGATCAGGTGGTACAGGCAACCCATCGAGATCAGGCCCACCCATCCGAGCGCGCCGCTGTGCACGTGGCCGACGGTCCAGTCCGTGTAGTGCGACAGGGCATTGACCGTCTTGATCGACATCATCGGCCCTTCGAAGGTCGACATGCCGTAGAACGACAGCGAGACGATCAGGAACTTCAGGATCGGGTCGTCACGCAGCTTGTGCCAGGCCCCCGACAGGGTCATGATGCCGTTGATCATGCCGCCCCAGCTGGGCGCGAGGAGGACCAGCGAGAACAGCATGCCGATCGACTGCGCCCAGTCCGGCAGCGCCGTGTAGTGCAGGTGGTGCGGGCCGGCCCACATGTACGTGAAGATCAGGGCCCAGAAGTGCACGATCGACAGCCGGTAGCTGTACACCGGGCGGCCCGCCTGCTTGGGGATGTAGTAGTACATGATCCCCAGGAAGCCCGCGGTCAGGAAGAAGCCCACCGCGTTGTGGCCGTACCACCACTGCACCATCGCGTCCTGCACGCCGGCGTAGGCCGAGTAGCTCTTGGTCAGGCTGACCGGGATCGCGGCGCTGTTGACGATGTGCAGCAGCGCCACCGCGATGATGAAGGCGCCGAAGAACCAGTTGGCCACGTAGATGTGGCGGATCTTGCGGGTGCCGATGGTGCCGAAGAACACCACCGCGAAGGCCACCCAGACGACGGCGATCAGCAGGTCGATCGGCCACTCGAGTTCGGCGTATTCCTTGCCCGAGGTGATGCCCAGCGGCAAGGTCACGGCGGCCAGCACGATGACGAGCTGCCAGCCCCAGAAGGTGAACAGAGCCAGACCAGGGGCGAACAGACGTGTCTGGCAGGTGCGCTGGACGACGTGATAGGCCGTGGCGAACAGCACGCTGCCGCCGAACGCGAAGATCACCGCGTTGGTGTGCAGCGGACGCAGCCGACCGTAGCTCAGGAACGAGATGCCCAGATTCAATTCGGGCCAGGTGAGCTGCGCGGCGATGATGACGCCCACCAGCATGCCCACGATGCCCCACAGCACCGCCACGAGCGCGAAGAGGCGCACGGGGGTGTCGTAGTACACCGGCGCGGCCGGCGTAGACCTGTTTGCCATTCGACTTCTCCTCACTTTTGAGAAACGCAACTGGGCGAGTTTCTCGGTTGATCCAGCGGGGACCCTTGATCGTCATCAACGGAGACCACGTCGTGTTGCAGGATTCGCTCACCCTCCCGGTCGAGATCCTCGAACTGGCCCCGGTGCACCGCCCAGCCGAACACGGCCAGGATCAGCAGCACCAGCACCGCCGACAGGGGAATGAGCAGGTACAGGATGTCCACGGCGCGTCCCCTCAGCGCCCGGCACGCAGCGCGTTCAGCACCACGCCGGCGGAACTGGCTGCCATGCCCAGGCCCGCGGCCCATGGGGGCAGCCATCCGGCCAGGGCCATCGGTATGGCCGCCAGGTTGTAGACGACCGCCCACGTGAGGTTCTGCCGCACGATGCGCATCGTGCGCCGCGCCGCCACCCGCGCCCGCCACAGGTCGCGAGGCTCGCTGGAACTGATCACCGCATCGGCATGGGCGCGCGCGACCAGGGCACCCTGTCCCATTGCCAGCGCGACATCGGCCAGTGCCAGCACGGGCGCGTCGTTGACGCCGTCACCGACCATCGCCACACGCTGCCCCGTGGCCTGCGCCTGTCGGACACAGGCCAGCTTGTCCTCCGGGCGCGCATCCGCGACGACCGTGCCGATGCCCACCTGCTGGCCCAGGCGTTGCGCCCGGTCCCGATGATCACCGGAGAGCAGGATCAGCTGCAGCCCTTCGGCCTTCAGGCCTTCGACGGCCTGCACGGCGCCGTCGCGCAAGGCTTCGCCCAGCGCAAACGATGCGACGATGCCGGAGGCGCGGGCCAGCCACACCTGGCCGTCGTCCGGCGCGGGGCCGACCCCGCCGGCAAACGACCACGACCCGAGCCGCCAGACCTCTCCGTCGGGGTCGCGCGCCTCGATGCCCTGCCCCGGCATCTCGACGATCGCGGTCCAGGCCAGCGTCGCCGCAGACGTGCAGGCCGACCGGAGCGCCACCGACACCGGGTGGCGTGACCACGCGGCCAGCGACGCGGCTCGCTCCAGCACCTCGTCGGCGTGCATAGGGCCGGCCGCCGGCCCGAGTTGCACGCGCTCGAGCGTCAGCCGGTCGGTCGTCAGGGTGCCGGTCTTGTCCAGGAACATCGTGGTCACGTTGGCCAAGGCTTCGATGGCATCGAGTCGCCGGAAGACCACGCCACGACGCGCCATTCCCGCGGCTGCCGCCACCAGCGTGGCGGGCGTGGCCAGCGACAACGCACAAGGGCAGGTGACGATCAACACGGCGACGGCGACCGACCACGCCCGCGACGGATCGATGAACGACCATGCCACCGCCGCCATCGCCGCCAGCGCGAGCACGGTCCACAGGAAGGGCCGCGCCCAGCGATCGGCCAGGCGGGCCGCGTCGGGGCGCTGGCCGGTGGCTTCGCGCATCATCGCGACGATGGCTTCGAAGCGCGTGTCGGCGCCAAGCCGATCGAGGCGCACCAGCACCGGCGCGCCCAGATTCACGCTGGCACCGACCACCGCCTCGCCCTCGCCGCGCGACAACGGCGTCGATTCACCCGTCAGCAGCGACTCATCCACTTCGGTCGAGCCCTGCTCGATCCGGCCGTCGCCTGGAAAGGCCTGGCCCACCGCGACCCGCACCACGTCGGACACCACCAGGCGGTGCACGCTCACCGTCTCCCAGCCACCGTCCGGCCTGCGGCGCTCGGCAGTCTCCGGCATGCGCGACAGCGCCGCTTCCAGACTCTCGGCGGCCCGGTGGCGGGCGCGCAACTCCACGTAGCGTCCGGCCAGCAGGAAGCTGAGGAACATCGTCAACGAGTCGAAGTAGACCTCTGAGCCGAACAGGCCCCCCGGCGAGAACGTGGCGCCCATGCTGGCGATGAAGGTGACCAGGATGCCCAGCGCCACCGGCACGTCCATGCCGATGCGCGCCGCCCGCAGCTGACGCCACGCGCCTTGCAGAAACGGCCCGGCGGCAAACCACATCACGGGCAGCGTCAGCACCCAGCCACCCCAGTTGAGCAACCGGCGCATGTCGGCGGCCAGTTCGTCGCCGCTGCTGACGTAGCCCGGCGTGGCCAGCATCATCACTTGCATGGCGCAGAAGCTGGCGACGAACAGCCGCCACAGGGCCGCCCGGTGCTCCCGCCGACGCAGTTCGCGCGCCGAAGCGGCGGCATCGGGAACCGCCTCGTAGCCGGCCGCCCGGACCGCCTCGATCAGGCTCGACAATCGCGTGGCGGACGGGTCCCACCGAACCGTGGCACGCTGCGTGGCCGCCACGACGCTGGCCGCGTGCACGCCCGCCACGCGGGACAACGCAGACTCGATCGAGCCCGCGCAGTCCGCGCAATACATGCCCGACAGCTGCAGCGAGGATTCGGCGCGTCGTTCGCCGTCGCGGTCCACCACCCAGCGCGTGCAGCGTTGGAGTTCGACAGGGTCGTCGACGGCATCGGCTCCCCGGACATCGAGGGGCGCAGCAGATGACGGAGCGACGGCAACAGACATGGCGGGACAGCGGGCGGCATCAGCGCCGTCGGTCCGGATAATGTAGGAACCTACCCTCGAGTCGAGAATGATTTATATCAAGAGCTGGACCCACCGCATGGTCTTGGCCGCCACCCTCGGCCTGCTGGCCATCCCGGTCCGCGCCCAGACGGGTCCCCAGCCCCGGCTGCCGACGATGGACCTGACCGCCGGCATGCACGTCATCAAGGCCGAGGTGGCTCAGACCTCCGAACAGCAGATGATCGGCATGATGTTCCGGCGCGAGATGGGCGCCAACGAGGGCATGCTGTTCGTCAACGAACAGGCTGCGCAGCGCTGCTTCTGGATGCGCAACACCCTGCTGCCGCTGGCCATCGCCTTCATCGCCGACGACGGCTCGGTGGTCAACATCGCCGAGATGCAACCGCTGTCCGACCAGTCCCACTGCTCGGCCAAGCCGGTGCGGTTCGCGCTGGAGATGCGCCAGGGCTGGTTCGACAAGCGCGGCATCAAGTCCGGCTTCAAGCTGCGCGGCGCGCCCTTCAAGCCCTGAAACGCCGAGGGCCGGTCACCCGCGACGGGTCCCGGCCCTCGATGGACGGGCCGCAAGCAGCCCGTCGACCTGCCGCCTCAGGCGAAGTTGGCCTCGGCGAATCCCCAGTTGGCCAGCTTGTCGAGGAAGGTCTCGACGAACTTCGGACGCAGGTTCCGGTAGTCGATGTAGTAGGCATGCTCCCAGACGTCGACGGTCAGGAGCGCCTTGTCGGCCGTGGTCAACGGGGTCCCGGCGGCTCCGGTGTTGACGATGTCGACGCTGCCGTCGGGCTTCTTGACCAGCCAGGTCCAGCCGGATCCGAAGTTGCCCACCGCGGACTTCACGAAGGCCTCGCGAAAGGCCGCGTAGCTGCCCCACTTGGCCTGGATGGCTGCGGCCAGGGCACCGGACGGCTCGCCGCCGCCCGCCGGCTTCATGCAGTTCCAGAAGAAGGTGTGGTTCCAGATCTGCGCGGCATTGTTGTAGATCCCGCCCGACGACTTGCGGACGATGTCCTCCAGCGACATCGACTCGAACTCGGTGCCCTTCTGCAGGTTGTTCAGGTTCACGACGTACGCGTTGTGGTGCTTGCCGTGGTGGTACTCGAGCGCCTCGCGGCTGTAGTGCGGCGCGAGCGCATCGATGGCGAACGGAAGATCTGGCAGCTTGTGTTCCATGGCGCTTGTTTCCTGTGAATGCACGTGCACGCGACCGGCCACGTGCGGGAACCCGGCATTCTAGGGCCGTCGCCCTGGCGGCCGAGGTTTGCCCACAACGACGGCCCGGGGTCAAACCGGGCGGGTCGGCAGGCGAACCGACTCGACCTGCATGTCGGCCTGCCCATCCGCCCAGCGGGCCCGGACCCGGTCGCCCGCCGCCACGTCCGCCGCCGACAGCAAGGGCCGCCCGTCGAGGTCCTGCACCCACACGTAGCCGCGCGACAGCACGTGCTGCGGGTCCAGTGCCCGCAGGCGATCGGCCAGGGCCTGCAAGGCCACTTGCCGCTGGCCCAGCCTCGTGTGCACGACCGCTTGCAACCGCTGGGCGGCCAGTCGCAGTGCCTCGTGGCGCTGCGGTCGCTGGAGGACCAGCGCTCGCCGGAGTCGCTCTTCCAGCCCACGCAATCGACCCACCTGGGCGGCCAGCGTGGCCGCCACCGGGCCCATGCGCAAGGCCGCAGCGTCGACACGTTGGGCACTGCGCTGCAACTGGCGAGCGACTGCCGACCTCAGTCGGTCCCGACGGCCCTGCAACTGCTCGAGGGCCTCGTGGCGATCCGGGGTCACCCGCTCGGCCGCTGCGGTGGGCGTCGCCGCGCGCAGATCGGCCGCCAGGTCGCACAGGGTGACGTCGGTCTCGTGTCCGACGCCACACACCACGGGCACGGCGCACGCGACCACGGCCCGGACGACGCGCTCGTCGTTGAATGCCCACAGGTCCTCCAGCGAGCCCCCGCCTCGCACCAGCAGCACCGCGTCGAGGCCCTCGAGCCGACTCGCCGCCGTCAGCGCCGCGACCAGCTGAGGGGGCGCCTCCGTGCCCTGCACCAGCGAGGGCACCACCACCACCGACACATGGGGCGCGCGCCGCCGCAGGGTGCTCAGCACGTCGTGCAGCGCCGCCGCGCCCGGCGAGGTGACCACGGCCACCCGGCGGGCCATGGCCGGCAGCGGCCGCTTGCGCCCCTGATCGAAGAGGCCCTGGGCCTCGAGGCGTTCGCGCAGCCGGAGAAACTCCTCGTACAAGGTGCCGGCGCCCAGGCGCTGCAGCGACTCGACCACCACCTGCAGTTCGCCGCGCGGTTCGTAGACGCCGAAACGCCCACGCAGCTGCACCTGCATGCCATCGCGCGGCTCGAAATCGACCAGCGTCGCGGCACGGCGGAACATCGCGCATCGCAGCAGGGCCGGCGCCCCTTCCGCATCCTTGAGCGCAAAGTAGCAGTGACCGCTCGTGGCCCGCGCGAATCCCGAGAGCTCGCCCCGAACACTGACCGAGCCGAAGCGCGCCGCCAGACTGTCGCCCGCGGCCAGCAGCAGCGCAGACACGGTCCACGTCACCGGACCCCCTGGCCGGTCAGCCACGGCCAAACCGCCGGCGCGACGGCGCCGGTAGCCATGGATACTCCACAGGCCCTTGATTCAAGGGGGCTGTCGGCGAAGTTGCCGTCACGAAGCTGTCATGCACGTGCAAGTCGTTGTCCAGCAACGAGAAATCGATGATGAAAAAACGGGCGGCCAAGGCCCCGTACGAATCCGGGCGGGCCGGCAGTGGGGATGCGGCCCGTTCTCCACAGAGTTGTCCACAGTTTCTGTGGGCAGCGTGGCGCGGCGACGTCGCCAGGCGCGCGGATCCGCGGGGCGTCGTCATGCATGGGGGATAATCCGACCCCAACGGTCCCACCCCTCAACAGCTCCACACCTTGTTTTCGATCATACAAGCGGCCGGTTGGCCGATCTGGCCGCTGATCCTGTGCTCGGTGGTGGCCCTGGCCCTGATCATCGAACGCCTGTACCACTTGCGCGAGGCGCAGGTGGCGCCGCCCCGGCTGGTGGATGAGGTGCTGTCGGTGATGCGACACAACCTGCCCTCGCCGGAAGTGGTCAGCAAGCTCGAGGCCAATTCGGTACTCGGCGGCGTGCTGGCCGCCGGCCTGAAGACGGCCATCGCCGATCCGCGCATCGACGAGGACGGACTGCGGCAGGCCTTCGAGAACGCCGGCCGCACCGCCGTGCACGCGACCGAGCGCTACCTCAACACGCTGGGCACCATCGCCACGGCGGCGCCGCTGCTGGGCCTGCTGGGCACCGTCATCGGCATGATCGAGATCTTCGGTTCGCAGGCCCCGACCGGCGCGACCAATCCGCAGCTGCTGGCCCATGGCATCTCGGTGGCGCTGTACAACACCGCGTTCGGGCTGATCGTGGCCATCCCGTCGCTGATGTTCTACCGCTACTTCCGGGGGCGCATCGACGAGTTCCAGCTCACCATGGAGCTCGCCGCCGCCCGCATGCTCCCCTCGCTGATGCGGGTGGCGGCACGCGCCGCCGCCGGCACCTGAGCCGATGAAGTTCACCCGCCCGCGCCGCGACGACCCGGAGATCAACCTGATCCCGTTCATCGACGTGCTGCTGGTGGTGCTGATCTTCCTGATGCTGTCCACCACCTACTCGCGATTCACCGAGCTGCAGATCCAGCTGCCCAACGCCAACAGCGAGCGGATGCGCGAGCGTCCGCACGAAGTGGTCGTCTCGGTGGCCGGCGACGGACGCTACGCGATCAACAAGCGGCTGGTCGACGGGCGCAACGTGGACACCCTGGCGCTGGAGTTGCGCACCGCGGCCGCGGGCCACGACGACACGGTGGTCATCATCTCGGCCGACGCCACGGCACCGCACCAGACGGTCATCAACGTGCTCGACGCGGCGCGCCGCGCCGGGCTGGCACGGCTGACCTTCGCCACCCAATCGCCCGGCGCTGCCGGGCGTTGACTCCCCGTGCCGGCTGCGGGCACGTGGCACGGCCGTCGGGTGGGCGGGCTCGAGGCCTGTCTGGTGTCGCAGTGGTATCGACCACGGCTGTCGGTCATCGGCGCGTTGCTGCTGCCGGCCAGTGCCGTCTATCGCCTGCTGGTCGTCGCGCACCGCGCCGCCGCCCGGCGGCGGGCCCGACAGGCTCTGCCGGTGCCGGTGATCGTGGTCGGCAACCTGGTCGCCGGGGGCGCCGGCAAGACCCCCGTGGTGATCGCGCTCGTCCAGGCCTTGCAGGCGGCAGGGCGTCGTCCCGGGATCGTGTCGCGCGGCCATGGCCGCACGGACACCGGCATCCGTCCGGTGCTTGCCGGTCGGTCGACGGCCCGGGAGGTGGGTGACGAGCCGCTGCTGATCGCGCGGCGCACGGCGGCCCCGGTATGGGTCGGTCGCGACCGCTGCGTCGCTGCGCACGCGCTGCTCGCCGCTCATCCGGAGGTCGACCTGCTGGTGTCCGACGACGGCCTGCAACACCATCGCCTGCCGCGCGACGTCGAGATCCTGGTGTTCGACGGGCGAGGCATCGGCAACGGCCACCTGCTGCCGGCAGGCCCGCTGCGCGAGCCGTTCCGGCCCACCGACCGGCCCGCCGCGCTGGTGCTGTACAACCATCCGGCACCGACGACCTCCTGGCCCGGCCGATGTGCCACGGCAGGCGTGCGTCACGCGGTCCCGCTGGCGTCCTGGCAGGCCGGTCACGACGACGGCACGCTGCCGATCGAGGCCTTGCGATCGCGTCGCTGCCTGGCCATGGCCGGCATCGCGGCCCCGGAGCGCTTCTTCGCGATGCTCGAGGCGGCAGGACTGCAGATCGAGCGGCTCGCCCTGCCCGATCATCACGACCATGCGGTCGCCGCCTGGCCGGCCAACGCCTCGGACGTCGTGACCACCGAGAAGGACGCGGTGAAGCTGACCCCGCCGGGACCCGGTGGCCCGCGCATCTGGGTCGTGCCGCTAGACTTCCGGCTCCCCGATGAATCGGTTGCCGAACTGCTGCGCCGCCTGGTGCCGCGCCCTCCGACATGAGCCTCGACCTCCGCCTGATCAACTTGCTGGTCTGCCCGCTTTGCAAGGGGCCGTTGGAGCTCGGCCGCGACAGCGAGCAGCGTCCGCGCGAGCTGGTCTGCCCCGCCGACCGCCTGGCCTACCCGATCCGCGACGGGATGCCGATCATGCTGGCCCACGAAGCGCGCAGCCTGGACGGCACGGCTTCCGCCGGCCCGCAGCCCTGAGGGCGGCAGCTCCATGGCCTTCACGGTGCTGATCCCTGCCCGGCTGGCGTCGACCCGCCTGCCCGGCAAGCCGCTGGCCGACATCGGCGGCATGCCGATGGTCGTGCGTGTGGCCCGCCAGGCCCAGCGCTCCGGTGCGAGCCAGGTGGTGGTGGCCGGGGATGACCCGCGCATCATCGACGCCTGCCGGCAGCACGACGTGAAGGCCGTGCTGACGCGGTCCGATCACGCCAACGGCAGCGATCGCCTCGCCGAGGCCTGTGAACTGCTCGGTCTCGGCGGCGATGCGCTGGTGGCCAACGTGCAAGGCGACGAGCCGCTGATCGACCCGCAACTGATCCGCCGGACGGCGGCCTTGCTCGAAACCCATGCCGACTGCGTGATGGCCACCGCCGCCCATCCCATCGGCCGGATCGAAGACTTCCGCAACCCGAACATCGTCAAGGTGGTGCTCGATGCGCAGGGCCGCGCCCTGTACTTCAGCCGGTCCGCCATCCCGCATCGGCGCGATGGCGATGTCGACGCCCTGCCCGATCCGGCGCCCTTGCGGCATGTGGGCCTCTACGCCTACCGGGCTGCGTTCCTGCGCCGGTTTCCGCTGCTGGAGCCGGCGCCGCTGGAGCGCACCGAGTCTCTCGAGCAACTGCGCGTGCTGTGGCATGGCGAGCGCATCGCGGTCCATGTCACCACCGACGAGCCCGGCATGGGCGTCGACACGCCCGAGGACTTGGCGCGCGTGCGTCGGCTCGTCGGCTGACGGGTCGGCAGGCGCGGACGATGCGGGCCGCGCCGTCAGATTGGCGCAGGGGAGCGCATGCTATTCTCGATCGGAGACAAGCGTGGCGCCGCGCCACCCAACAAAGACGAGCCGAGGAACCAGATGAGATTGATCCTGTTGGGCCCACCCGGCGCTGGAAAGGGCACGCAAGCGGCCCAGCTCTGCGCCAAGTACGGCATCCCGCAGGTCTCCACCGGTGACATGCTGCGCGCGGCCATCAAGTCCGGCTCGCCGCTCGGCCAGAGCGCCAAGCAGGTGATGGACGCCGGCAATCTCGTCAGCGACGACATCATCATCGCGCTGGTCAAGGAGCGCATCGCCCAACCCGATTGCGCACGAGGCTTCCTCTTCGACGGATTTCCGCGCACCATCCCGCAGGCCGAGGCCATGAAGGCAGCGGGCGTGCGCATCGACGCCGTGCTGGAGATCGACGTGCCCGATGCGTCGATCATCGAGCGCATGGGAGGCCGACGGGTTCATCTGGCCTCCGGCCGCACCTATCACGTGGTGTACAACCCGCCGCGCGTCGACGGCATCGACGACGTCACCGGCGAGCCGCTGATCCAGCGCGAGGACGACCAGGAAGACACGGTGCGCAAGCGCCTGCAGGTCTACAAGAACCAGACGCGTCCGCTGATCGAGTTCTACTCGGCCTGGGCAGCCACCGGCGACCCGCAGGCGCCGCGCTACCGCCGCATCGACGGGTCGGGCAGCGTCGAGGCCATCACGGCCCGCGCCTTCGAAGCCCTGGCTTGACGAGCGCCCGGGTCGCGATCCCGGTCCGACCGGACGGCCGGTGCCGCTGACCGGCGGCCACTTCGAATTGGGTGAAAATTGACGTCGACGTCAACGTCCATCCCATCAGGAGTCAGCCATGGAGATCTCCGGCAAGGTGTTCATCGTCACCGGAGGCGCATCCGGTCTCGGTGAAGGCACGGCCCGCATGCTCGCCCGCAACGGGGCCCGCGTCGTGATCGCCGATCTGCAGGTCGAACGCGGGCAGGCCATCGCCGCCGAGGTCGGCGGGCAGTTCGTCAAGTGCGATGTCAGCCAGGAAGCCGACGGCCAGGCCGTCGTGGCCGCGGCGACCGCCGCGGGCAAGCTGATGGGCCTGGTCAATTGCGCCGGCATCGCGCCCGCGGTCAAGACCGTCGGCAAGGACGGCGCACACCCGCTGGCCGTGTACACCAAGACCATCATGGTGAACCTGGTCGGCAGCTTCAACATGATCCGGCTGGCTGCCGAGGCGATGTGCAAGAACCAGCCCGAATCCACCGGCGAACGCGGCGTGCTGATCTCCACCGCCAGCGTCGCCGCCTACGACGGGCAGATCGGGCAGGCGGCCTACTCGGCGTCCAAGGGCGGCGTGGTCGGCATGACCCTGCCGATCGCGCGCGACCTGGCGCGCAACGGCATCCGCAACATGACCATCGCGCCGGGGATCTTCGGCACGCCGATGCTGTTCTCGATGCCCAAGGAGGTGCAGGATGCGCTGGCCGCTGGCGTGCCCTTCCCCAGCCGACTGGGCACGCCCGAGGACTATGCCAAGCTGGTGCAGCACATCATCGAGAACGACATGCTCAACGGGGAAGTGATCCGCCTCGACGGCGCGATCCGGCTGGCGCCGAAGTGAGCGTCGGCAAAGCCGGTTCGCTGTCCTGCCTTCGCCCGCCCGCGTGCGGATCGTGATGCCGGCCTCGAGCGATCGGCAGGGCGTCTGGACGCGCTTCTGGGCCCAAGGGGCCCTGCATTCCTGCGGCGGCACCTATGGCCAGGCCTACGGTGGCGCGATCGGAGCGTTCTGGCGCGCCGTGTTCGACACGCTGCGTGCACCGTCGCGGGTGCTGGACCTGGCCTGCGGCAATGGCCCCCTGGCGCGGCTGCTCGTCGAGCAACGCCCCGAAGCAGACGTCACCTGCGATGCCGTCGACCTGGCCGACGTGTCGCCTCCGTGGTTGACCACTTCGCCCCATGCGAAACGCCTGCTGTTCCACTCCCGCGTGCGGGCCGAGGCCCTGCCGTTCCCGGCTGCGTCGTTCGACCTCGTGATCTCCCAGTACGGCTTCGAGTACACCGAGCGCTCGTCCACCGCTGCGGAGCTGCAGCGCGTGCGCCGGCCCGGCAGCTCGGTGGCGCTGGTGCTGCATGCGCGCGCGGCCCGGCCCGTGCAGCTGGCACGCGAGGAGGTCCTTCACATCGACCTGTTGACGTCGACTGATGGCCTGCTGGCGAGCCTGCACGACGTGTGCGTGCCCTTCGCACGCGCGGCGACGGCCGAGGGCCGACGCGCCCTGGCCCACGATGCGCAGGCCGAGCAGCTGCGCCTGCGCCTCGATGCCGCGCAGGACGCCGTGCAACGGCAGGCGGCTGAGTCGATGGTGCCCGACCTGCTGCACGACGCAGCTCACTGGGTGGGGCAGGTCCTGCAACGCGCGCAGGCCGAGGGACCTGCTGCGGCCCAAGCGCAGGTGCGCGCGATCGAGGCCTCGTTGCGCGATGCGCGCCTGCGGCTGGAGGAACTGCAGGCCCATGCGCTCGACGAACCCACGGCGCAGGCGCTGGCCCAGGCACTGCGGCGCGACGCGTCGGATGTGGCGACGGTCGATGCGCTGGTCGACCAGGGTCACCTGATGGGCTGGTCCCTGGTCGTGCGGCCCGCCGCCTGAATCCCGCCGCGCCGGCCGGACCGGTCGGCGACGCACGACGCACATCACCGCGCACTAAGAAAAAAGGGGCCGCATCGCGGCCCCCTCGGAATGACAAGCCAGCGGGCCGCGTGGCCCGCTCGCCATCAGAACTTCTGCGTGAAGCGCACGTACGGCTGGCGGCCGTAGGAGTCGTACAGGTAGAAGTTGAAGTTGCGACCGTCGTAGGGAATCAGCTCGGGCATCTTGCCCGACACGTTCACCACGCCCAGGGTCAGCTTGGCGCCCTTGATCGGCGGCGTCCAGCTGAACTGGATGTCGGCCGTGACGTACTCCTTGGTCAGCGTCTCTTCGTCGGCGCTGCCGTTCTTGCCGATGTAGTTGATGTTCAGCGCCGCATCGAACGGGCCCATCGACCAGCTGTTGGCCAGCGTCGCGCGCGACTTGGGCAAGCCCTGCGTGCCCCGCGACTGGCCACCACCGTCGGTGTAGTCGAGCACCTCGGTCCAGGTGAAGTCGTGACGGAACTGGCCCTTGCCGGCCAGCTTGTACGAGATCACGGCGTTGAGGTCCAGGTACGCGGCCTTCAGCGTGCCCTCGTTGGCGTAACCCGAATCGACACGCAGGATCTCGCCCAGCGTGCCACGGGTCAGACCCAGGCCGGCCGGGATGGGACGCGAGTCACGCCCATTGGCACGGTCCACGATCTCGGCGCCGGTGAACTGGTTGATGATGTCCTTGATCTTGATGTTGGCGTAGTCGGCCTTCAGGCTCAGCCACGGCGTCGCATCCCAGACCACACCGAACGCGTACTGGTCCGACTTCTCCGACTTCAGCGCCGGGTTGGCCTGGAAGTAGGTGTCGACCTGCACCAGTTGGTTGCGGTTGCACAGCGCCGGGTCGCCGCCGAAGGCGATGCAGGTGGCGGGATCGAACACCGACTCGGCGGAGAAGGTGGTCTTCTGCGTCAGGATGTCCAGCGTCGGGGCGCGGAAGCCCTGACCCACCGAAGCGCGGAAGCGCAGGTTGGGCATCGGCTTGAAGCTCACGCTGGCCTTCGGCGAGAAGTCGCTGCCGTAGTCGCTGTACTTCTCGTAGCGCGCCGCCAGGCTCAGCTCGAGCTGCTTGTTGATGGGCAGCAGGGCCTCGGCGAACAGCGAGTCGACCTTGCGCGTGCCGCCCGACGAGTTGCCGGCCGAGCCTTCGATCACGCCGGCTTCCTGCAGCGAGTCGTAGCGGTCCTGGAACTTCTCGTCGCGGTGTTCGGCGCCGACCAGCAGCACGGCGCTGCCGCCGCCCAGCTTGGCGATCGGGAAGCTGCCGTTGGCGTAGTACTCGCTGACCTTGGTGAACGCCACGCGGTTGATCGTGGCCTTGATCGCATTGAGGATGTCCGGGTCGTTCTGGCTCGGGTTGTAGATGTCGTACTCGCCCGAGTTGATGTACTGCTCGGCCAGCGGACGCACGATGTAGTTGCGGCCGAACTCGTTGTAGGTGAAGTCCGAGCGGCGCACGCCGAAGTCGACGTCGACCAGGTTGGCCACGCGGCCCTGCATGCCGACACCGAAGTCGTACAGGTTGCTGTCGGTGCTGGTGTCGCGGTTGCCGGCAGCGGCGAAGCGGTGGCGCAGGATGATGTCGGCCGCGCCGTTGGTCGGGTTGTTCGGGCTGTCGGCGGCCACGGTCACCTGGCCGGGCGTCGGTGCATAGCGGCCGAAGCTCTCGACGCGGCTGACCGACGTGTTGATGTAGGCCGACCAGTCCTTGCCGATGCGGGACTCACCGCGCAGGAACACCGAGGTATTCTTGACCTGGGCCTCGTCGGCGGCCACGGCGTTGAAGTTGAACGAGCAGGTGCCCTGCGCGGTCAGCCAGAAGTTGGCTTCGGTACAGGCGCCGGGGACGGCGGTGAAGGCGGTCGGCGCCACGCCGTCGGTGCGGCGGTAGTTGTTGCCGAAGGACGACACGCCCAGCGTCTGGCCCCAGGGCCGCTGGGCCGTGAACACCATGCCGCGCTCGGTGCGCGAAAAGCCGCCCAGGATGCGGCCCTTGTCGCCCGACATGCCGATGATGGCCGAGCCTTCCTTGCGCTCGCCGCCGGCGTTCTCGGGGTTGGTGTAGCCGGCCATCAGGCCGACCCCTTCGAAGTCCTTGCGGGTGATGAAGTTGATGACGCCGCCGATGGCGTCCGAGCCGTAGATGGCCGATGCGCCGTCGGTCAGGATCTCGATGCGGTCGATCGCCGCCATCGGGATGGAGTTCAGGTCGGCCGACTGGCCTTGCATGGGCGCCTTGGGCAGGCGACGGCCGTCGATCAGCGCCAGGGTGCGGTTGGAGCCGAGGCCGCGCAGGTCGACGGCGGCCCAGGACTGCGCCGAGCTACCCGACTGCGGCCGGAAGTTGCCGGCCGAGGCAAAGGTCACCGTGCGCAGGAACTCGGCGACGGTGGTGGTGCCGCTGGCCTCGATCTCGGCCCGGCTGATCGTCGTGACGGGCAGCGAGCCCTCGACGTCGACGCGCTTGATGCGCGAGCCGGTGATCTCCACGGTCTGCGCTGCTGCAGGCAGCGAAGACACAGCCAGGACGCTGCCGAAGGCCAGCAGCAGGCCGGTGCAGACTTTCGTCTTCTTGAACATGAACCACGCTCCAAAAGAAAGGTTGACGGATACACCCTGTTCCGGTCGCCGGAACGCGGCGGCCTCGTGAGCCGGTCGCTGCCCACCGAAACATGTAATCGGATTGTCACTGGATCGTTTTCTTCGTCCCTCTTCGGGGAATCCAGCAACACGGCGATGGAATAGATTCGGCGCCTCGGTCCATCCGTCGATGGCAGAGACTTTCATCAACCAAATCAATAAGTTGCAGAGTTCGGCACCTTTCTATCGGAATGCCCGGCACCCCCAAGCGAGGGACAAGAAATTTGTATCGCGTTGGACGCAAGCAACAGCGGGGTCGATCCCCGTGCTGCCGACAGGGCGGCAAGGACGCGAACCGGTCCTCGCCCGGCACCGGATCTCGGCAGGCCGGGCCGCAAGGGCCGGCCGGATGAGGCTGCCCTCAGGGCACGCCGGTCTGGAGGCGCGGCACCGCGGCGAGCAGCTGCCGCGTGTAGGCGCTGGCCGGTGCGCCCAGCACCGCGGCGCAGTCCCCCTGCTCCTCGATGGACCCGGCGTTCATCACGGCCACGCGATCGGCGACGTACTCGACCACGCCGATGTTGTGGGTGATGAACAGGTAGGCCAGCCCGAGCGTGCGCTGCAGCTCGCGCAGCAGGTTGAGGATCTGGGCCTGTACCGACACGTCGAGTGCCGACGTCGGCTCGTCGCAGACGATCAACGCCGGCTGCACGGCCAGGGCCCGGGCGATGGCGATGCGCTGCCGCTGACCGCCGGAGAACTCGTGCGGGAAGCGCAGCAGCGCCTCCTGCCGCAGGCCCACCTGCTCGGCGAGCTGCTCGATCCGCTGGCGACGCGCCGATCCGTCGAGGTCGGGGCGCAGCGCGAGCAGGCCCTCCTCGAGCAGGTCGAAGACCCGCATGCGCGGGTTGAGCGACGCGAACGGGTCCTGGAAGATGATCTGGATCTGGCGCCGGGCGGTCACTAGCTCGGCGCCCTCGAGCGCGAACAGGTCGCGGCCCTCGAGCCGAGCTTCGCCGCTGATGCGCGCCTGGCGTCGCAGCAGTTGCACGAGGGCCTTGCCGATGGTCGTCTTGCCGCAGCCCGACTCGCCCACCAGCGCCAGGGTCTCGCCGCGGCGGATCTCGAACGACACGCCGCGCACGGCCTCGAACCAACGGCGGTGGCGGCGGAACGGGCCTCCGACCACGGGAAAGGCGACGCGCAGATCGTGCACCGCCAGCAGCGTCGCATCGCCCACGGCAGAGGGCGCTGCGGTCGCGTCGCCGGCCGGCTGGGCGGCAAGAGCGGCGGGTGATCCCGCTGGGGCCGCCGTCTCGTTGGCGCGCAGGCAGGCCACCTCATGGCCCGGCGCGACCGCGATCAGGCGCGGCACGGTGCTGCTGCATCGCGGCTGCGCCCAGCTGCAGCGCTCGACGAACCGGCAGCCTGCAAAGGCCTGGTGCAAGGCCGGCACCGTTCCGGGAATCGCCACCAGGGCCTGGCCACGACGGCCTGCATCCGGCAGCGCGCGCAGCAGGGCCTGGGCATACGGGTGGCGCGGTGCCTCGAAGAATCGTGCGGCCGGAGCCACCTCGACAATCTGGCCCGCGTACATCAGCGCCACGCGATGCGCCATGCCCGAGACCACCGCCAGGTCGTGCGTGATCAGCAGCAGACCCATCCGGTGCTCGCGCTGCAAGTCCTTCAGCAGCTCGAGGATCTGCGCCTGGATGGTCACGTCCAGCGCCGTGGTCGGCTCGTCGGCCACCAGGAAGTCGGGCTCGGCGGCCAGCGCCATCGCGATCATCACGCGCTGCTTCTGCCCGCCGCTCATGCGGAAGGGGTAGTCGTCCAGGCGCCGCTCGGGCTCGGGGATGCCCACCCGTTTCAGCCAGTCCACCGCCTTGGCGCGCGCCGCGGCGCCCCGCAGCGGGGTATGGGTCTCGATCGCCTCGACGATCTGGTCACCGACGCGCATCACCGGGTTCAGGCTGGTGCCCGGCTCCTGGAAGATCATGCCGATGCGGCCGCCACGCACGCGGCGCATGCCCGACTCCGGCAGCCCGAGCAGGTCCTGCTCGCCCAGGTGCACGTCGCCGGCCGCGACCTGGCCGCTTTCGGGCAGCAGGCGCATCAGGGCCAGCGCGGTCATGCTCTTGCCGCAACCGGACTCGCCGACCAGCGCGAAGGTCTCGCCGCGTTCGATGGCCATGCGCAAGCCTTCGACGGCCCGCACCAGCCCGGCCTCGGCGTCGAGCACGACGTCCAGGTCCGCGACCGAGAGTCGGCCAGCCGCCATCGTCAACCCCGGTTGCGCGACAGGCGGCGCGGACGCAGGCTGCGCGCGCGCGGGTCGAAGGCGTCGCGCACGCCGTCGGCGAACAGGTTGGCCGCCAGCACCAGGCTGACCATGAAGCCGAACGCGGCCGCGAAGGACCACCACACGGTGGGATCGCGGCTCATCTCGCTGCGCGCGAGGTTGATCATGCCGCCGAAGCTGTTCATGCCCGGGTCGACGCCGACGCCGACATAGGTGAGGACCGCCTCGTACAGGATCAGGTCGCTGAAGTTCAGCACCGTCGTGATCAGCACCAGGTGCATCACGTTGGGGGCGATGTGGCGGGCCATGATGCGCGCCGAGGGCACGCCGAACGCCGTCGCCGCCTGCACGAACTCGAGCTCGCGCAGCTTCAGGGTCTCGGCGCGCACCAGCCGGCACAGCGTGGCCCAGCCGGTGACGCCGAGGATCGCGCACAGCAGGAAGATCTTCAGGTCTGCGCGCTGGGCACCGGTCTCGAACCACTCGGGGTGCTTGTCCAGGCCCACCTGCACCATCAGCACGCAGGCGGCGATCAGCAGCACGTTGGGCACCGACGACAGCGTCGTGTACAGGTACTGGACGACCTCGTCGACCCAGCCGCCGAAGTAGCCCGCCAGGATGCCCAGCACCAGGGCGAACGGCAACGTGCACAGCGTGGCCAGCATGCCGATGACGAACGCGGTGCGCACGCTCTTGAGTGCCTGCACCAGCACGTCGTTGCCGGTGCGGTCGGTGCCGAAGACGTGGTAATGGTCCATCAGGGCCAGCACCGGGCCGCCGAGCAGGCCGAGCGCGACGACCAGCAGCAGCACGGCCCGCCACGGCCAGTCGGTGCGGTCGCACCAGATGTCGCGCCAGGCCTGCGTCCAGGAGCCATGGGCACGGCGCAGGCCGAGCGCCAGCAGCGCGGACAGGCCCAGCGCCAGCGCCGCGCCACCGGCGGCGCCGGCCAGCGCGCGGCGGACGATGTCGGCGTCGCGTTCACGCGCCGGGTCGGCCAGGTGCGCGCCGCCATGCTGCAGTCGCGGATGCACGCGCAGCGTCTGGCCCTCGCGCGTGACGGCCTCCTTGGCAAAGCCCTCGGTCGCCAGCGGCTCGGAGTAGCTCGACTCGCGCATCGCCAGCTGGCGTGCGAGCAGCACGTCGAGCAGCGATTCGACGCGCGCGTCGTAGTACACCCGGTCGGCGGCCTGCCCCGGCGCCGGCGCCAGGGCGCGACGGAAATGCACGCTGTCCAGCAGCGTCAGCGCCACGAACAGCAGCAGCACCAGCGCCGAACACAGCGCGGCCGGGTCGCGCAGCACCTTGACCCAGGGCGCGCGCAGCAGCGGCTGCCGGATCACGCGGCCGACATAGGCCAGCAGGGCCACGAAGACGAGCCACAGCGCCGCGTCGGTCCACAGCAGGACGAACTGCATGCCCATGTCCGCTCAACCCAGCCGCACGCGCGGATCGATCCACGTGTAGGCCACGTCGATCAAGGCGTTGCTGGCGATGTACAGCAGCGACCCCAGGAAGACCATGGTGCGCACGATCGCGAAATCCTGGCCCGCGATCGCCTCGATGACGAAGGCCCCCAGGCCCGGGATGCCGAAGAAGCTCTCGAACACCAGGCTGCCGAGGAAGACGTACGGCAGGTAGGCGCCGGCGCTGGTGACGATGGGGATCAGCGCATTGCGCAGCACGTGACGGAACAGCACCACCTGCTCGGCCAGGCCCTTGGCCCGGGCGGTGCGCACGTAGTCCTTGGCGGCCTCCTCCAGGAACATCGCCCGGTACAGCCGCGCCTCGCCGCCCAGCCGCGCCAGCAGCGAAAGCGCCACCGGCAGCAGCAGGAAGCGCACCGCGTCCAACCCCGGCGCGAAGCCCGAGATCGGCACCAGCTTGAGCACGCGCGAGAACAGGTACTGGCCGACGATGATGTAGAACAGCGACGAGATCGACAGCATCAGCACGCACAGCACGACGCCCCAGAAGTCGATCGCCGAGTGGCGGAAGAAGACCAGCAGCAGCGAGAAGCTGACGCTGACGATCAGCTGCAGCACGAACAGCGGCACCGCGAGCTGCAGGCTCACGCCCATGCGCGTGGCCACCTCGTGGCCGATGTCGGTGCTGCGCGCCGAGTCGCTGCGCCCGAAGTCCAGCAGCATCAGCGACACCGAGCGCTCCCACAGCACCGTGCGCGTGAGCTGGGCGGTGCCGCTTTCGGCCCCGTTCCAGTACAGCGGCCGGTCGTAGCCGCGCTCGGCCTTCCACTTGTCGATCTGCTCCTGCGTCACCCGCTTGCCGCCGATGTTCAGGCGCGCCATGTCGTCGGGCGTGTTGACGGTGAAGAACAGGAAGAAGGTCAGCAGGTTGACGCCGACGAGGATCAGCAGCCCGTAGCCGAAGCGCCGCAAGACGTAGCCTCCCATCGCGGCCTCGTCAGTCGGCGCCGGCGGCGGCCACGCGGCGTGCCGTGGCCTGCTCGCGCCGCCGGAAGGCGCTGCGCGCCCACGCGGCCAGCGCCAGGCCGGCCACGCCGATCAGGGCCAGCGGCCACCAGACGGGGCGGTTCCACTCGGCCTGCTTGGCCGCGCGCAGCGCCGGGTCGATGCGGTAGTACTTGGCCATGTCGCGGATCAGGATGCTGGGCTTGCCGTTGTAGACCCATTGCTGGAAGGCCAGCCCGCCCCAGGGGAAGTAGCCGAAGCACCAGGGCGAATCCTGCTGCACCATCTCGACCATCTGGTCGATCACCGCCTGCTTGGCCGGCCCGTCGTCCAGCGACTGCAGCTGGCGGTACAGCCGGTCGTAGTCGGGATTCATGTAGTTGGCGTAGTTGTCGCCGTGGTTCTTCGACCGCGCGATCGGCCCGTAGAGCAGGAACAGGAAGTTCTCGGCGTCGGGATAGTCGGCCAGCCAGCCGCCCCAGAAGATCTGGTGCTTGCCCGACAGCGTCTTGTCCTGGTACTGGTTGAAGTCGGTGGCGCGAATCTCGAGCTGGATGCCGAGCTTGGCGAACTGCTTGATCATCCAGTCGTTCTCGCTCTTGAACTCGGGCGTGATGGCGCGCTGGAAGTCGTAGTTCAGCACCAGCGGCTTGCCGCTGCGCGCATCGCGCCCGCCCGGATAGCCGGCCTCGGCCAGCAGCCGTCTGGCATCCTCGATCGGCCGCCGCACCGCGTGGCCGCCGCCCTTGCCGTCGTCCACCCAGCGGTGCGTCACCGGGTTGTGGAAGCGACCCTGCCCTTCGCGCGAGCCGAACAGCCCCGGCGGCACCGGCCCATGGGCGGCGACGCCGCCCTTGTGCTTGAAGATGCGACCGTAGCCTTCCTCCCAGTCGACGGCGATGGCGATGGCCTGGCGCAGCTTGCGGTTGCGCGCCGCCTGCTCCGGGTTGTCGCCCTGCCCCACCACCGGGTCGAGCATGTTGAAGCCGAGGTACCAGTTGGAGATGTCGGTGGACAGCGGGAACTTGAAGCCCCGTTCGTCGTACAGGCGCTGCACGGCGTCGGAATCCTCGGCGTCGGTGCGGAAGTCGACCCCCCACTCGGGCCGCTCGATCTCGGGCACGTCGAAGTAGCCCTGCTTGAACTTCTCCTTGCGCGGCACCTTCTCCTTCTCGATGGTCACGTAGAGCTTGTCGATGAAGGGCATGGTCTTGCCGCAGTCGGCCAGCAGGCCCTGGGCCTTGTCCTCGGGCATGCCGTCGCAGGGGTAGGGCTCGCCGCGGAAGTTGGGATTGCGCTGCATCACGTGGCGGCGGTCGCGCACGAAGTCGACCATCATGTACGGCCCGGTGCCCACCGGCCACTGGTTGAGCGACAGGCCGTTCTCGTTCATGCCCGGCTGGGCGTAGAAGGCATCGGCCTCCCAGGGCAGCGGCGCCAGGAAGGGCATCGCCATCCAGTAGCTCCACTGCGGGTACTTGCCCTTGATGCGCACGCGGTAGGTGTAGCGGTCGACGACCGTGGCGCCGGCCAGCGGCCAGCGTCGGAAGTCGAGGAAGGGCTTGTCGCGGACGTCGGGCGGCAGGTCCTTCAGCAGCTTGGCGTCCTGCTGCTTGATCAGCGCGGCGTAGTCCTTGAGGCCGACCACGTAATCGGCAAACACGCCGAACACCGGCGCCTCGATGCGCGTCGTGGCGTGGCGCTTGATGGCGTAGACGAAGTCCTCGGCCACCAGCTCGCGCGTGCCCTGGTGCTCGAACTGCAGCGGCGAACGCTTGTCACCCAGTTGCTCCCGTGTCATCGACAGGTAACGGTGACGGCCCTGTTCGTCCTTGGCGAAGGCCGGGTGCGGCTGGTAGAGGATGCCCTTCTTCACCGGCACGTCGTAGATGCTCTCGGCGATCAGCTCCGCCGGCGCGTCGTCGGGCAGCGGCTTGCCGTCGGCGGCGACGTAGCGCGGCTTGACGACCACGGCCGCGGACTTCGGGATCAGCTCGTACGGTCGCTTCAGGTAGTGGTAGCCGTAGGGTGGCTCGTAGATCTGGAAGGTGTAGGCCGACTCGGGGTTGGCGTAGGACGCCGTCGGATCGAGGTAGCGCGGGGAGCGCTCGTCGAACGAATAGAACAGCGTGTTGTCGCGCTCCGCACCGCGCGGATAGGGACTGTTGTTGCAGGCCGCCAGCAGGCCGGCGATCCAGACCAGCAGCAGCCAGCATCCGGGGCGCAGGACACGGGACGGCATCGCGGAGATCGACGGCAGACGGGGCGGCGGGCGGGACGGCAAGGGGGCGATTCTAGGTTCGTGGGCCGTCGCCGCGCCGTCCGAGCAGGCGCCGGTTCGGGGGGCTCACCAGGCCAGCAACGCCTGGCGGCCGTCGACGCTCAGTCGCACCCTGGCACCCAGCGGCAGGCAGACCTTGGTGCGCACATGCCCGAAGGGCAGGCCTTCGACCCAGGGGATGCCGATCGCGCCGCGCAGATGGGCCAGCGCGGCCTTCAGGTCGTAGCCGCGGTCCAAAGGCGACTGGCGCCAGTCGGTGAAGGCGCCCAGCACCACCGCACGCTGTTGCGCCAGCACGCCGGCCTGGTGCAGCTGCAACAGCATGCGCTCGACACGGTAGGGGTGCTCGTTGACGTCCTCGACGAACAGGATCCCGCCGCGCACCTTCGGCCAGTGCGGCGTGCCCAGCAGCGACATCAGCACCGTGAGGTTGCCGCCCCACAGCGTGCCGGCCACGTCGAGCCCGTGGTGGCCTGCGGCGGTGCGCCAGCCCACGGCCTCCAGCTCACCCGACATCGCCTCGCGGAAGCAGGCCTCGGTGATCTCGTCGATGCCGCCCTCGGCCGCGCTGCGGCCGAAGTCGTCGGCCGCCAGCGGGCCGCTCCACGAACGCACGCGCCCATGGGCCAGCAGGCCCATCTGCAGGGCCGTGAGGTCGCTGTAGCCGACCCAGCGCGTGCCCTGCTCGACACTGGCGGCCAGCAGCTTCCAGTCGATGCGGTCGAGCAGCCGCGTCAGGCCGTAGCCGCCCCGTGCGGCCAGGGCCACCCCAGGCGCCTGGCGCGCCACGCGGTGGATCGCGGCCAGGCGCGTGTCGTCATCGCCGGCAAAGCGCTGGTACCGGGCGGTGGCGTCGGCATCGACGTGGACGTCGAAGCCCAGCCGTGCCAGGCGTGCGGCAGCCCGCCGCAGTCCGGCGCGGCTGGCCAGCACGCCGGAGGGCGCGTACACGGTCAAGGCATCCATGGGTGTCTCCGAAGGGCGCGGCCGCAACCGGGCCGTTTGCCCGGGCCGCTTGCGGCGCTCAGCTGGAAGGGTCGGCGTCGGGCCAGTCGTCGAGCGCGCGAACCTCGCCGGTGGGGATCGGGTCGTCGGCGGGCGGCTCGAAGCTGCCCCGCAAGGCCCGCTGGCGTGCCCGCTGCTCGGCGAAGAAACTGCGCAGCAGGGCCGCGCTCTCGCCGGCCATCAGGCCGCCCTGGACCGTGGTGTGATGGTTGAGGCTGCGCTGGCCGAAGAGGTCCAGCACCGAGCCCGCCGCGCCGGTCTTGGGGTCCGATGCCGCGAACACCACGCGCCGCAGCCGGGCATGCATCAGGGCCATCGCGCACATCGCGCAGGGCTCGAGCGTCACGAAGAGCTCGCACTCGGGCAGGCGGTAGTTCTCGAGCAGCGTCGAGGCGTGGCGCAGCGCCACGATCTCGGCATGCGCGGTCGGGTCGTGGGTGGTGATGGGTCGGTTGTAGCCGGTGGCGATGACCTTGCCGTCGCGCATCAGCACAGCGCCCACCGGCACCTCGCCGACGAGCCAGGCGTTGTGGGCCTGGTCCAGCGCCAGGCGCATGGCGTACTCGTCGGCCGGGCTGCTCGAAGTCATGCGCGCCGGGCCTCACTGCGATGCCGCTTCGGCGGCGCGCATCGCCGCGCCCTGTTCGACGGCCTTGTTGACGAGGTCGGCCGCGCGCGCCGCCGGCGACGCGGAGGCCGATCCCGCCACACCGCCGGCCGGACGCAGGACCTGGGTCTGCGTTGCGGCGAGCTTCATGACGACGAAGGCGACGACGAGCAGGGCAACGACGGAGAAGATCATGCGCATCGGCGGACCCCGTGGCTGGTCGGCAGGCACCACCCCGCCGCGAGGCGCGCAGCTTAGCAGCCCCCTCCAGGCACGCGAGCCGGCGGCTCCGTTCGTCGAGCAGCCGGCCCGGCGCCCGCTGCGCCGCCGGATCGGCACGCTGTCCCGCCGCGTGCACCCGAGGTCCACCTGCGGGTTACCCGCATTGACCGGCAGCGATGCCTGGGCCTACTCTTTAATTGTCCGTCTGGACGGTTAATTGTCGGCACCCCTGCCAGCCCGCGACCGGAGCGCACCCATGTCGATCGACACGTCGTCAGCCCCCAAGCTCATGCCGGCAGTCGCCGGCGCCGCCGCCGACCCGCCCGCCCCCCCGGCCGCACGGCCCGAGCAGCGGGCCATCGGCAGCACCGGCTTCGCGCCGCAGACCGACTACGGCTACCTGCTCAAGCCCGTCTACGGACCCGCCGACGTGGCCGGGCTGGACTACGCGCGCGACCTCGGCGATCCGGGCGCGTTCCCGTACACGCGGGGCTACCACGCCAGCGGCTACCGCAGCCGCATGTGGACCCAGCGCATGACCGCCGGCCTGGGCAGCTCCAGCGACGCCAACCTGGTGCTCAAGCAGTACCACGAGATGGGGCAGCGCGGCGGCATCTGCGTCATCAGCGACCGCGTGTTCTCGTCGTGCATCGACTCGGATCACCCGATGGGCCGCAAGGAGGCCGGGGTGCTGGGCTGGCCCGGCTGCTCGCTGCTGGAGTTCGAGGAGCTCATGCAGGACATCCCGCTGACCGGCCAGTCGATCACGCTGCTGGGCTCCTGCGCGCCGTCGTCGCTGCGCCTGGCCTACGTCGTGGCGCTGGCCGACAAGCGCGGCATCGACCCGCGCCAGGTGCATGGCGGGGTGATCGAATCTCCGTTCGAGAACTACTTCGGCCAGACCGATCCGCAGCCCTTCGAGCTCAACCTCAAGCTGTGTCTGGACTGCTGGGAGTACGTGGCGCAACGCGGCCTGAAGATGCGCTGCAACGTCAACAGCCAGCACTTCCAGGAGTCCGGTGGCAACAACCCGCAGGCGCTGGCGCTGCAGCTGGCCATGCTCAAGGAGCTGTTCGGCCGCCTGATCGACGAGCGGGGGCTGGATTTCGACGACATCGCCGGCATCCCCTACGAGCTGCTGAGCATCGGCACGCGCTTCTTCGAGGAGATCGCCAAGATGCGCGCGCTGCGGCGCATGTACGCCCGCATGGCGCGCGAGGTGTTCCACGCCAAGCGCGAGAAGTCGCTGCAGCTGCTGACGGCCACGCACACCTCGGGCCGCACGATGACCTACCAGCAGCCGCTGAACAACGTGGTGCGCTGCGCGATCCAGACCCTGGCCGCCGCGGTGGGCGGCTGCACGGCGATCGACAACGCGACGCTCGACAACGCCCACTCCGAGCCCTCGGCCTTCGCCGCGCGCATGTCGCTCAACACCCAGCACATCGTGGCCCACGAGACCGGCGCGGCCGACGTGGTGGATCCGCTGGCAGGTTCGTACTACGTCGAGGCGCTGACCAACCAGGTCGAGGAGCAGGCCTACGCCATCCTGGCCGAGATCGACAAGCTCGGCGGCATGGTCGCGGCGCTGAAGGCCGGCTACGTGCAGCAGATGCTGTCGCGCGAGGCGCAGATCAAATTCCAGCGCCTGGACCGCAAGGAGCGGCTGGTGGTCGGCGTCAACCACCTGGTGGTGCCGCCCGAGGACGAGGAATTCCGGCTGCCCATCAAGGAGCTGCACGCCGACGACTCGGAGAGCATCGCGCGCCGCATGGAGGCCTGGAAGAAGACGCGCGACCAGGAGGCCGTGCGTGCGCGGCTGGCCCGGCTGCACGCCGACGCCGGCCAGGGCGACCGCTTCAACCTGATGCCGTCGATCGTCGAGGCGGTCAAGGCCTACGCCACGGCCGGCGAGATCTTCGGGGTCATCCGCCTGGGCCGCGGCCTGAGCTACGACCCGTTCAACATGATCACCTGCCCGTTCAACCTGCACTGACGAAGGGACCTGCGATGCGCGAGCAGCTCAAGGTCATCGTGTCGATGATCGGCCTGGACGGCCACACCACCGGCGGCGAGGTGGTCTCGATGATCCTGCGCGACGCGGGCATCGAGGTGGTCTACCTGGGCGTCAACCAGACGCCCGAGATGATCGTGCGTGCCGCGCTGCAGGAGGACGTCGACGCCATCGGCATCAGCTCGCACGCCTCGAACTACGTGCTGATCGAGGAGCTGGTCGACCTGCTGCGCCGCCACGGCCTGGACGACGTGCCGGTGATCTGCGGCGGCAACATCCCTCAGCACACCAGCCGGCACCTGCTGGACCGTGGCGTGGCCGCGGTGGTGCTGCCGGGCAGCTCCAGCGAGGAGATCGTGGGAACCGTCCGGCGCCTCGCGCGCAAGCCTGCGGCGGCCGGATCCGCGGGCGCCTGAACCTCGTCGGCATTGCGCCGGACCGCCGTGGACACCCGCGAGATCGACACCCAGGTCGACGCGCTGAGCGGCGGTGACCTGCGCGCCTGCGCGCGGCTGATCACGCGCATCGAGCGTGGCGACGACCGCCTGGTGCCCTTGCTGCAGGCCCTCTACCGCCGCGGCGGCCGTGCCCGCGTGGTCGGCGTCACCGGCCCACCCGGTGCGGGCAAGAGCACGCTGATCAGCCGCCTGATCGCGGCATGGCGCGCGCAGCACCGGCGCGTGGCGGTGCTGGCCGTGGACCCGTCGAGTCCGTACTCGGGCGGTGCCGTGCTGGGCGACCGCGTGCGCATGTCCGACCACGTGTTCGACGATGGCGTGTTCATCCGCAGCATGGCGTCGCGTCAGCACCTGGGCGGCCTGGCCCGGGCCGCCGGCGACGCGCTGGTGGTGCTCGACGCCATGCCGTGGGACATCGTGCTGATCGAGACCGTCGGCGTCGGCCAGAACGAGACCGAGATCATGCGCCACGCCGCCGTCGTGGTGCTGGTGCAGACACCGATGGGCGGCGACGACGTGCAGGCCGCCAAGGCCGGCATCACGGAGATCGGCGACCTGTTCGTCGTCAACAAGAGCGACCACCCGCAGGCCGATGCCACCGTGCGGCATCTGCAGGACATGATCGCGCTGGCCCAGCGCCTGCATCCCGAGCGGTCCTGGCAGCCGCCGGTGCTGAAATCCAACGCCCTGCTGGACGACGGGGTCGGCGAGGTCGCCGCGCAGATCGATCGCTGCTTCGAGCACCTCGGCCAGCGCCCCGAGGCTGCCGCCGAGCGGCAGCGCGTCCGCGCACGTCATCGTGTCAACGAGGTGATGCGCGAGCTGCTCGACCGGCGCCTGCGCTCCGGCTCCCATCCGGCTATCGAGCCGCAGATGCAGGCCCTGCTCGAGCGCCGCAGCGACCCCTACGCGGTGGCCGCGGCGCTCCTGGCGCGGCTGGACTGAGGCGACACCGTCGCACGACGCATGGCCCGCAGCAAGTCCAGCAGCTTCGACGACGTGCGCGCGTCGATCCTCGACGCAGCCGCGCGGCTGTTCGCCGCCCAGGGCTTCCGCAACACCAACATCGTCGACATCGGTCGGGCCTGCGAGGCCTCCAAGTCGCGCATGTACCACTACTTCGCCAGCAAGGAAGCGATGCTGACGGAGATGCTGACGCAGCACGTGGCCACGCTGGTGCAGCAGGCCACGCCGGTGGCCACCGGGCCGGGCGATGCGCGCGAGCGGCTGCGCAGCTTCCTGCTGCTGCATCTGCGCCACTACCACGAGGCGCGCGACCGCCATGCGGTGCTGATCGAGGATGCCGACCATCTGCCGGCCGAGGCGCGCCTCGAGGTCGACCGCCACGAGCAGCGCCTGGTCTCGCTGCTGGTCGCCCTGCTCCAGGAGATCAACCCGCAGCGCTTCGGCGACCGCCACGGCGCGACCACCCACGCGATGCTGATCTACGGGATGCTCAACTGGACCTACACCTGGTACCGCCCGAGCGGCCGGCTGAGCCTGGATGCGCTGGCCGATCAGGCCACCCAGATGTGCCTGCACGGCATCGCCGACGACGCCCCGGCCGCAGCGCGCACCGCCCGCCGCGCGACGGGATGAAGCCCCGCACGACAACGAGGAGATGCCCGTGAGCCCTGCCCTGCACGAGACCCACCCCGAGGACTTCCAGAGCCTCGAGCAGCTGCACGCGGTGCAGGACCGCAAGCTGCAGGCCCTGGGCCGCCGGCTGGCCGCGTCCCCCGACTGGCAGGCACACCTGTCGCGTGCCGGCGTGCAGGCGCAGGATCTGCGCGACCGGGCCTCGCTCGCGGCGATGCCGATGCTCGAGAAGGCCGATCTGCGCGCCCGGTACCCCTTCCCGATGCTGACGGTGCCGATCGAGCAGGTGGCGCGCTTCTGCGCCACCTCGGGCACCACCGGGCTGCCGGTGCTGTTCGGCTTCACGCGCCACGACTGGGAGGTCACGCTGGTGCAGCAGCTCGCGCGCATCTACCGCACCGTGGGCGTGACGCCGGACGACCGCGTCTACCAGGGCTACGGCTACGGCATGTGGATCGGCGGCCCCTCGATGGACGTGGCGCTCAATGCCTACGGCGCGGTCAACTTCCCGGTGGGGCCGGGCCGTGCGGAGCTGATGGTGCAGTGGCTCACCGACCACGGCTACACCGTCACGACGATGTCGCCGCTGTGGCTGATGACGCTGATCACGCAGGCGCGCAAGGTCGGCATCGACCCACGCACGCAGTGGAAGCTGCGTGTCGGCCTGTTCGGCGGCCAGTCGGTGTCGGCGACCTTTCGCGCCGAGATCGAGGCGCAGATGCCGCCGGGCTTCATGGCCCACAACATCTACGGCACCACCGAGGCCGGCGGGCCGATCCTGTCGATCTCGTGCCCGCACTCGCATGCCCATGACCAGATGCACCTGATCAACGAGGACAGCGTGCTCACCGAGGTCCTGGACCCGCAGACGCTGCAGCCGGTGGGCCCGGGCGAGGTCGGCGAGGTGGTCTTCACGACGCTCGACAAGCAGGCGTCGCCGCTGCTGCGCTGGCGCACCCACGACCTGGTGCGCCGCGCCGCCCATCCCTACGACTGCCCCTGCGGGCGCAAGGCCTACCCGCTGATCGGCCGGCTGATCGGTCGCTCGGACGACATGCTCAAGGTGCGCGGCGTGATGGTCTTCCCCACCCAGGTCGAGGACGTGATCGCCGGCGTCGAGGGCTTGGCCAAGGAAGCCTGGCAGATCTACATCGACGGCGACGGCCATTCGCTCGACCAGATGGAGGTGGCCGTCGAACGCCTGCCCGCGGCCCCGGCCAGCGCCGACGACCTGGTGGCCGAGGTGCAGGCGCGCATCAAGGCCCGGCTGGGCCTGGGCTGCAGCGTCACCTGCCACGCCGAAGGCACGCTGCCGCGCTACGAGGCCAAGGCCACGCGGGTGATCCGGCGCACGCCCAAGGCCTGAGCATCGGCGCCGGCCCTCAGCGGGCGCGCCCCGGACCCAGGCCGAGCGCCTTCTGCGCCAGCGCCACGAAGGCCCGTCTCTCCGCGGGCGAGAGCGCCGCGAGGATGACGGCCTGCAGCGCCTCCACGACCGGCCGGCTGGACGCCAGCAGCTGCGAGCCTTCGGCAGTGAGGTGCAGGCAGCGGGCGCGTCGGTCCTGCTCGTTGACCTCGCGCCGCACCAGGCCCTTGCTCTCCAGGCGCTCGATCACCCCCCCGATGGTGGCGCGGTCGAAGCTGATCGCGCCGGCCAGGCTGGCCTGGTCGATGCCCGGCTGCCGTGCGATCGCATCGAGCGCCGCGAACTGCACCGAGGTCAGGTCCAGCCCAGCAGCCTGGGTGCGCTCGTGAAACACCTGCGTCGACTGCTGGTGCAGCCGCCGGATCAAGTGCCCCGCCATCGCGATCCTGTCCATCGGTGACTCCTGCCGTGACCCGTCGCGCCGCGCCACGCCGGCGCCACCGGCCGGCGAAGGTCGTCGAGACGAGGGGATTGATATGTTTACATATGATATGTACACTTATTGTAGACGCATCGATGACCCCGAGGAGACGCCATGCAATACCACGTCAACGGCTTCAAACCCGGCGACCCGGATGTCCAGCCTGCCGCGCCGGGCTGCCGGCGACCCGGCGACCCGCTGCCCGAGACGGTGGACGTCCTGATCGCCGGCTCGGGCCCGGCCGGCCTGTGCCTCGCCGCGCAGCTGGCCCGCGTGCCTCAGATCCGCAGCCTGCTGGTCGAGCCCAAGGCGGGGCCGATGGAGAAAGGCCAGGCCGACGGCATCAGCGTGCGCACGATGGAGATGTTCCAGGCCTTCGGCTTTGCCGAGAAGGTGGCCCGCGAGTCGGTGTGGATCAACGAGACCACCTTCTGGACGCCGGCCGAAACCAGCGGCCTGGTCCGCGTGGCCCGCGTGCAGGACGTGCCCGACGGCATCTCCGAGATGCCCCACGTGCTGATCAACCAGGCGCGTGTGCACGATATGTTCCTCGAGGTGATGCGCCACTCGCCCAGCCGCATGGTGCCCGACTACGGGTGGAAGGTCGCCGACCTGCGAGTGGACGGCAGCGCCGCCGAGTTTCCCGTCACCGTGACCCTGGCAGGCGCGGCTCCCGGCCAGGAGGACCGCACCCACACCGTGCGCGCCAACTACGTGATCGGATGCGACGGCGCGCGTTCGAACGTCCGCACGGCCATCGGCGGCCGGCTGCATGGTGATGCCGCCCATCAAGCCTGGGGCGTGATCGACCTGCTGGCCGTCACCGACTTTCCGGACTGGCGCATGAAGTCCTTCGTGCGCTCGCAGGACCAGGGCATCCTGATGGTGCTGCCGCGCGAGGGCGGTCACCTGGTGCGTCTGTACGTCGAGCTCGACAACTTGGGCGAGCACGAGCGCGTGGCCGATCGCGGCATGAGCGCCGACGACATCGTCGCCAAGGCGCAGCGCATCTTCAGTCCCTTCACGCTGGACGTGAAGGAGGTGGTGTGGTGGTCGATCTACGAGATCGGCCACCGCCTGACCGACAAGTTCGACGACGTGCCCGAAGGCGAGGTCGCCACCCGTACGCCGCGCGTGATGCTGGCCGGCGACGCCTGCCACACCCACAGCCCCAAGGCCGGCCAGGGCATGAACGTGTCGATGGGCGACACCTTCAACCTCGGCTGGAAGCTGATCTCGGTGCTGACCGGCCGCGCCGACGCCGCGCTGCTGCACAGCTATTCGGGCGAGCGCCGGGCAGCCGCCAAGGGTCTGGTCGAGTTCGACCACAAGTGGGCGCGCGTGGTCGGCGCCCGCGCCGAGGACGATGCCGCCAGCGATGGCCTGCCGCGGGTCGCACGCGAGTTCGTCAACAACCTGCCCTTCACCTGCGGACTGACCATCCAGTACGAGCGCAGCGCATTGACCGGCGCCGCCACGCACCAGGCCCTGGCCACCGGGTTCGACATCGGCAAGCGCTTTCACTCCGCCCCGGTGGTCCGCCTGGCCGACGCCAAGCCCATGCATCTGGGCCACTGCATCGAGGCCGACGGCCGCTTCCGCGTGTTCGTCTTCGCACCGGCCGGCGACGCGGGATCGCCCGGCGGGACGGTGGCCGCCTGGTGCGACTGGCTCGAGCACGACCCGGCCTCGCCGTTGCGGCGCCACACGGCGCCGGGCGAGGACGTCGACGCCGTGATCGACACCCGGGCGGTCTTCCAGCAGCACTTCCGCGCACTCGACTTCGCGGCCATGCCCACGCTGCTGCATCCGCACGTCGGCCGCTACGGTCTGTGCGACTACGAGAAGGTCTTCTGCGCCGACTCGAAAGACAGCGGGGACATCTTCGCGATGCGCGGCATCGACCGCTCGAGCGGCTGCGTGGTCATCGTCCGGCCGGATCAGTACGTGGGCCACGTGCTGCCCCTGCAGGCCCGCGAGGAGCTGACGGCCTACTTCGCGGCCATCCTGCGCCAGCGCGGCGGCGACTCCTGACAGCGGGCTCGGGCGCGGGCGGGTCCTCGGGGACCCGTCACTCCCACTCGATCGTCGCCGGCGGCTTGCTGCTGACGTCGTAGGTCACGCGGTTGATGCCGCGCACCTCGTTGATGATGCGGCTGGACACCTTCTTGAGCAGCGCATAAGGCAGCTCGGCCCAGTCGGCGGTCATGAAGTCGCTGGTTTGCACGGCACGCAGGGCCACCACGTAGTCGTAGGTGCGGCCGTCAC
>WBZL01000567.1_pt1 | contig 41300 bp, 35 predicted proteins | sample 5204291 | NCBI WGS metagenome assembly WBZL01 (sample SAMN12344345, study PRJNA552823) | activated sludge metagenome | biome: Activated sludge suspended growth; feature: Nitrification reactor; material: Wastewater; isolation source: activated sludge from nitrification reactor of wastewater... | reverse complement strand
GGTGGTGCCATCCAGCGCGGTGACGATGTCGTTTTGCTTGTAGGCCTCGGGCGATAGATGGTTCTGCGCAATGGGCAGCCAGGCATCGATGGCCAGCGGCACATTCCGCTCGATCAGCGCCTGCATGAGACCGAGCGCCACAGCGGAGCCGTTCATGTCCTCGTGCATCCCGGCCATGTACTTCGCCGGCTTGAGGTTGTGGCCGCCGGTGTCGAAGCAGATACCCTTGCCGACCAGGGCCAGCCTGCCCTGCGGCTGCTTCGGTCGCCAGGAAAGATGCACGATGGCGGCGTCTTCCGGTGCGCTGCCCTGGGCCACGGCGACGAATGCCCCCGCCCCCAGGCGGCGCAGGCGGCGCATGTCGAATTCCTCGAATTGCCAATGCCGGCCGCGCGCAATCTGGCGCAGGCGCTGCCGATAGATGGACGGCGTCAATTCATTGGGCGGCAAGGCCGTCAACGCCCGGGCGAGGCCATTGGCTTCGGCCACCGCGGCAATCTCGGCGAATGCGGCGGCATCGCGCGCGCCGTAAAGGCGTATCCGCGCCAGCGGCCGGGGTTCAGGCTTCTTCCTGCGTGTCGGCAGGCGCGTGCCGTTCACCCATGCCACGTAGAGCGCCTCGCGGGCGTTTTCGCGCCGCGCCTCCGCGCTGCCGAACAGCGCCAGCACCAGTTCGCGCGGCTGCTCCTCCATGAGCGGGGCCATCGCCCGGCGCAGCACGCTTTGCCGCTCGAAGGCGCTCTTGCCGCCGTCCAGCATGACGAAGCTGCACAGCCCGCCCCCGGAAAGATTCACGGTGACCGGCGTCTTGGCCAATTCCTCGGCCTTCATGTCGCGGCGCTTCAGGGCGGCGCGCAACCGGTCCAGTGCGGGCACACCGCTCAAACCGTCGAGCTTTTTGGCGAACGGCAGAACCAGCACGGCGTGGGTGGCCTTGTCGAGCGCCGCCTTGCCGAGCGGCGTGGCGGATTGGGTCAGTTTGGCCAGCATCTTCGTTTCCTTTAGAATCAATGCCGATTATAGCCTCGCCTGGATGCGTCCCCTTCATGCAGCAATATCTCGACCTGATGCGCCACGTGCTGGAACACGGGCACCCGAAAAGCGACCGAACCGGCACCGGCACGCTTTCCGTCTTCGGCTGGCAGATGCGCTTCGACCTGGCGCAGGGCTTTCCGTTGCTGACCACCAAGAAGCTGCACACCAAATCGATCATCCATGAACTGCTGTGGTTCCTGAAGGGTGACACCAACATCCGCTATCTGAAGGAGAACGGTGTTTCGATCTGGGACGACTGGGCCGATGCCCACGGCGACCTCGGCCCGGTGTATGGCTACCAGTGGCGCTCTTGGCACACGCCCGACGGCCGCGTCATCGACCAGATCTCGCAACTCGTAGAGGGCCTGAAGAAGAACCCGGATTCGCGACGGCATATCGTCAGCGCCTGGAACCCCGCCGACATCGACCGCATGAAGTTGCCGCCCTGCCACGCGTTGTTCCAGTTCTATGTCGCCGACGGCCGGCTCAGTTGCCAGCTCTATCAGCGCAGCGCCGACATTTTTCTCGGCGTACCCTTCAACATCGCGTCCTACGCCCTGCTCACGCTGATGCTGGCGCAGGTGTGCGGCTACCGGCCGGGCGACTTTGTGCACACCCTCGGCGACGCCCACCTCTACACCAACCACCTCGACCAGGCGCGCCTGCAACTGTCGCGACAGCCGCGCACCCTGCCGCAGCTGCGCATCGATCCCGAGGTGCGCGACCTTTTCGCCTTCCGCTTCGAGGACTTCTCCCTGGAGGGCTACGACCCGCATCCGCACATCCCGGCGCCCGTGGCGGTTTGAAGATGCTGCTGGCTGGCGACATCGGCGGCACCAAGACGCTGCTGGCACTGGCCAGACGCGCCGGCCCGACGCCCGAGATCGTCTGCGAACGCCGTTACCCCAGCCGCGACTGGAACGATTTCCCGTCCCTGCTGCGTGCCTTCCTCGGCGAAGCCGGCGCCGGCGGGAAGGTCTCCGCAGCCTGTTTCGGCGTCGCCGGCCCCGTGGACGACAACCGCGCCAAGATCACCTATCTGCCCTGGATAATCGATGGCAAGGCGCTCACGGAAGCATTCAACCTGGAGCGGGTCGAGGTCGTCAACGATTTCGCCGCTGCCGCCCAAGGCGTGGCAACGCTTCAATCCGGCGATCTGGTGACGCTGCAGGAAGGCCGCCCGCTCGCACAGTCGCCGCGGCTCTTGGTCGGCGCCGGCACCGGCCTGGGCGTCGCCGCGCTGATTCCGCAGGGAGCCGGCTGGCGCACGATTGGCGGCGAGGGCGGCCATATCGGCTTTTCCCCCGCCGACGAGGCGCAACTGGCGGTGTGGCAGCACCTGCTGCGGCCTGGCGGACGCGTCACGGCGGAGAATGTCATCTCGGGGCCGGGCCTGGCAGCCATATACGAGAGCCTGCAAAAACGCTCAGACGCTTCAGTGGCGGCCAATGCCCGCGAAGCGGGCTTTGTGCCGGAACTGAAAGTCAGCCCCGGCAATACGGCGATCACGGATCCCGCCGTGATTGTCGCGGCCGCATCGAACAACCCCCTGGCCGGACGAGCACTCGATCTGTTCATCGCAGCGTATGGCACCTTCGCCGGCGATCTGGCCTTGCTGTTCATGGCGCGCGGTGGCGTCTATATAGCTGGTGGCATCGCCCCGAAAATCCTGCCCCACCTGAAAGAAGGCGGCTTTGTCCGCGCCTTCCGCGCAAGAAGCGCACATGCCGGCCTGATGTCCGATTTCCCCATCCGGGTCATCACCAACGAGCGGCTCGGCCTGCTCGGCGCGCTCTCGATTGCTGCGATGCACACCAATACTCTTGACTCCCATCAATAAAACGTCATAGACCGGGCGTAAGATGTTCGCATAGCAACAAGAAGAAAGTCGACGTCACCGTCATTCCTCTGGAGGAGGTTGCTATGTCACCACGCAGCAGCACGGCATCGGGCAAATCGGGCGCAACGACGATCAAGGCACCCGTCAGGAAAGCAGCCGGCAAGGCCGCCCCGGCGGCATCCCGGGCAACGCACCCGGCGGCGGCGAAATCGCGATCCGGGAGTGGGCGGGTTTCGCAGGAAGAGCGCATGCGCCTCATCGCGGAAGCCGCCTACTACAAGGCCGAAAAGCGCAATTTCACGGGGGGCGGCGAACTGGGCGACTGGATCGAGGCGGAGGCGGAAGTAGACGCCCACCTCGGTTCGCGCAAGGCACGCTAGCGCCTGCCTGCCGCCATGCTGTCGGACGCTTAGGCATATCGAAAGGGATCCATACATGCAGGACCACGACGAAGCGCTGCATCAGGTCTTCACCACCACAAGGGGCAGCCAGGGACCGCGGTACGTCAGCCAGTTGACGCGCGATTCGTTCGCGCTGATCCTGGCGGGCGGGCGCGGCAGCCGCCTCAAGCAACTCACCGACTGGCGCTCGAAGCCGGCCGTGCCCTTCGCCGGAAAATTCCGCATCATCGATTTCACGCTGTCGAACTGCGTGAACTCCGGCGTCCGCCGCATCGGCGTCGCCACCCAGTACAAGTCGCAAAGCCTGATCCATCACCTGCAGCGCGGCTGGAGCTTCCTCGACGGACGTCTCAACGAATTCATCGACCTGCTGCCGGCCCAGCAGCAGATGGGCGAGGACTGGTACAAGGGCACCGCCGACGCCGTGTTCCAGAACCTCGACATGCTGCGCCGCAATCACCCGAAATATGTCCTCATCCTCTCCGGCGACCATGTATACAAGATGGACTATGGCCGCCTGCTGGCCTTCCACGTCGCCGAGCAGGCCGATCTGACCGTGGCCTGCATCGAGGTGCCGCGCGAGGAGGCCAGCGATTTCGGCATCATCAGCGTGGGCGAGGACTGGCGCGTCAGCCGCTTCACCGAGAAGCCCAAGGATCCCGAACCCGTTCCCGGCAAGCCGGACCGCTCCCTGGTCAGCATGGGCGTCTATGTCTTCAACGCGGGTTTCCTCTTCGAACAGGTGATCCGCGACCGCGACGATCCCCACTCCTCGCACGATTTCGGCAAGGACGTCCTTCCCCATATCGTGGAGCGCTACCGCGTGTTCGCCCACGACTTCTCGGAGAGCTGCATCGGTTGTGCTGAAGGACAGCCCTACTGGCGCGACGTCGGCACGCTGGACGCCTACTGGGAAGCCAACATGGACATCATCCGCGTCACGCCTGAGCTCAACCTCTACGACGAGTCCTGGCCGATCTGGACCTATCAGGAGCAGTTGCCGCCGGCCAAGTTCATCTTCGATGACGCCGACCGGCGCGGCATGGCGGTCGATTCGATGGTCTCGGGCAACTGCATCATCAGCGGCGCAACGGTGCGCCGCTCGGTGCTCTTCTCCGGCGTTCGGGTGGAGGAGCGCAGCGTCATCGAGGATTCGGTGATCCTGCCCAAGGTGCGCATCGGCCAGAACACCGTCATCCGCCGCGCCATCATCGACAAGCGCTGCCGCATCCCGGACGGCATGCAGATCGGCGTAAACCGGGAGGAAGATGCCCGCCGCTTCCATATCACGGAGAAAGGCATCACGCTGGTCACGCCGGAGATGCTCGGCCAGCAAGTGCACCGTCTGCGGTAACCTGCGGGACGGCCATCAGGCCGACCGACGCCGCCGATGTCGGCCTGAAAGCCGACCTGCGAATCCTCATGAGCAAAACCAGAAAACTCGACCTGATCTTTCTCTGGCACATGCACCAGCCGGATTATCGCGACCACGCCACAGGCGAGTTCCGCCGGCCCTGGACGTATCTGCACGCGTTGAAGGACTACACCGACATGGCGGGACACCTGGAGCGCAACCCGAAGGTGCGCGCCGTGGTGAATTTCGTGCCGGTGCTGCTCGACCAGATCGAGGATTACGTGGGGCAGTTCGACGCCGGCGTCTTCCGGGACCCCCTGCTGCGCCTGCTGGCGCGGGAATCCCTCGATGACATGGATGCCGCAGAGCGCGGCCTCGTCCTCGCCACCTGTTTCCCCGGCAACCATGCGCGCATGGTGGCGCCGTATCCCCGCTTCGAGCGGCTGCGCAGCCTCTACCGCCTGCTCGAAGGGCAGGGCGAGGCGGCGACCGCCTATCTCTCGGGCAGCTTCTTCGCGGACCTGCTGGTCTGGTACCACCTGGTATGGACCGGGGAGACCGAAAGACGGAGCCGGGCGCACCTGGCCGAGTTGATGACCAAGGGGGAAAGCTTTTCCCTCGACGACCGGCGCAGCCTGCTGTCGCTGATGGGGGACGCCCTGCGCGCGCTCATCCCGCGCTATCGCGCCCTGGCGGAACGCGGCCAGGTCGAACTGTCCGCGACGCCGGACACGCATCCCCTGGCGCCGCTGCTGCTCGATTTTTCCTCGGCGCGCGAGGCGCAGCCCGACATCCCCTTGCCGCAGGCGCACTTCTACCCGGGCGGGCGTTCGCGCATCGACCGGCACATCGCGCTGGCGCGCGAAAGCCACGCACGCCGTTTCGGACAGCCGCCGGCCGGCATGTGGCCCGCGGAGGGCTCCGTGTCCACTGCCTTCCTGCAGCAACTCGCGACGCAGGGCTGCCGCTGGGCCGCGTCGAGCCAGGGTGTCTTGGCCAACAGCCTGCGCCGCAAGCACATCGAACCGTCGAAAGACCATCTCTACCGTCCCTGGCAGGTAGAGGCCGCGCCGGGTATCGCCATTTTCTTCCGCGACGAAAGGCTGTCCGATCTGATCGGCTTCGAATACGCCAAGTGGCACGGCCGCGATGCGGCGCGGCATTTCGTCGATCAGCTCGCGCACATCCGCGACGAGGCGCCGGCAGGGGAAACCCCGCTGGTCTGCGTCATCCTCGACGGGGAAAACGCCTGGGAGCATTACCCCTACAACGCCTATTTCTTCTTCGAGGATCTCTATGGCCTGATCGCGGAGCAAGCCTGGCTCGACACCACCACCTGCGCCGACTGGCTCGCGCGCAATCCGGAGCGCGGCGGAAAACTGTCGGAACTGGTGGCGGGCAGCTGGGTGTATGGCACCTTTTCCACCTGGATCGGCGACACGGACAAGAACCGCGCCTGGGACCTGCTGTGCGCCGCCAAGCAGGCCTACGATCTGGTCATCGACAGCGGACGACTCGAAGCCGCCGCCCAGCGCGAGGCCGAGGCGCAGCTCGCGGTGTGCGAGGGCTCGGACTGGTTCTGGTGGTTCGGCGACTACAATCCGCGCGAGGCCGTGGAGAGCTTCGATGCCTTGTTCCGCGCCAATCTCGCCCATCTCTACCGCCTGCTGCGGCTGACCGAACCGCCCCAGCTTGCAGTCCCGCTGTCCAGCGGCGGCGGCTCCCCCGAGGGCGGCGGCGCGATGCGCCGCGCCAGCTGACGCGGCACCCTATGCAACACGGGAGAGCATGATCGAACCGACAACCTTGCTGATGGGCGTGCACGCCCATCAGCCGGTCGGCAACTTCGACGCTGTCATCGAAGAGGCGCACGCGCGCTGCTACCGCCCTTTCCTGCGCACGCTGCACCGCTACCCCGAATTCCGCTTCGCCGCGCATTTCTCCGGCTGGCTGCTCGACCGCCTGCTGGACAAATACCCGCAGGACATGGTCCTGCTCGGCGAAATGGTCGCGCGCGGCCAGGTCGAGCTGTTCGGCGGCGGCGACTGCGAGCCGGTGCTGGCGGCCATTCCGCAGCGCGACCGCATCGGGCAGATCAATGCGCTGACGGACAAGCTCTCGAGCCGCTTCGGCGCCCGCGTCGAGGGCGCCTGGCTGACCGAGCGCGTGTATGTCCCCACGGTCGTGCCGGCGCTGGCCGACTGCGGCATGAAATACGTGACGGTCGACGACTATCACTTCCTCTGCGCCGGCAAGCAGTCCGACGAGCTCGGCGGCTTCCACACCACCGAGGAGGACGGCCGCCGCATCGACCTGTTTCCCATCTCCGAGCAACTGCGCTACCGGCTGCCCTTCTCGCCCGCCGCGGAGGCCGTCGCCTATCTGGAAAGCCTCGCGCGCGCAGGGCGCCGCGGCGCGATCTACTTCGACGACATCGAGAAGTTCGGCATCTGGCCGGAGACCTACGAATGGGTCTACAACAAGCGCTGGCTCGAACAGTTCATCGAAGGCGTGCTGGCCTCGCCGCTCATCCGCACGGAAACCTATCGCGACTTCCACGCTCGTACCGCCACCGACGGCATCATCTACCTGCCGACCACCTCGTATATCGAGATGAACGAGTGGGCCTTGCCGGCGGCGGCGGCGGCCATCTACGACGAGCTGGTCCTGCGCGAAAAGCGCGAAGGACGCTTCGAGCGGACCAAGCCCTTCGTGCGCGGCGGCATCTGGATGAACTTCTTCATGCGCTACCCGGAAGCCAACTGGATGCACAAGCGCATGCTGGCGCTGTCCGATCGGCTGGCCGCGTTGCCGCCCAGAGGACGCAGCGCGGCGTTCACCGGGCATCTCTACCGCGCCCAGGCCAACGATGCCTACTGGCACGGTTTGTTCGGTGGCCTCTATCTGCCGCATTTGCGGCGCGAAGTCTTTGGCAACCTGCTCGCGTTGGAGGCCGCGCTCGATGCCGTGGCACCGCGTCCGCCCCTGAGTGTCGACGATCTGGATTTCGACGGCGTGCGAGAGCTGTTCCTCTCCAACGCCGATGCGCAGGCGGTGGTGAAGCTGGATGCGCACGCCGCCCTCTGCGAATTCGACGCCTATGGGCTCGCGCACAATTTCGGCGATGTGCTGACGCAGCGCGTGGAACACTATTACGGCAAGCTGGATGCCGCGCCGGGGGCAGCCCGCGCGGACGAAGGCATCGCCTCGCCCCATGAGCGCATCGCCTTCAAGGATGCCGTCGCCCCTGCGGACGTCGCGCCGGATGCGCGCCCGCGCCGCCTGTTTGCCGATGCCTGGCACCGGCTCGACGGCCGGACGGACTGGCCGCAATACACGGCGGAGGTCTTCAAGGCACCCCTGATGAGCGCAATATTCTGCGCCCAGCTCGACGGCGGCGAAGCGAGGAAAACCATCACCCTCGCCGGACGCGTCCTGCATGTCGCATACAGTCTGCGCGACGTTCCGGGTGGCCGGTTCGCCGTCGAGATCAACCTTGCCATGCCCAGCTGCGACGGTTACTCGGGCCGCTACATCCTCGACGACGGCAGCATCCCCTGCGGCTTCGGCCAGGAATTAACGCTCGCCGATGCCACGCGACTGACTTTGGACGACCGCTGTTTGGGCGGGAGCGTGCGGCTGACGGCAAGCCGCCCGATCGACATCTCGGCGCGTCCGCACTTCACCGTCTCCCAGTCCGAGGCCGGCCTGGAGAAGATCATGCAGGCGGCCTGCCTCACCCTGTCCTGGCCGATCGACGCCGCCCTTCTGCAACTGACTTTCGCTCTGGAAATCCTGAGCGACCGATAGACTGATAGCTCCCATGCGCTTGTTGGGCACCCTCCTCGTCGGCATCGTCCTCGGCTACGCCGCGCTCGCCGCGCTGCTGTTCGTCTTCCAGTCGCGCTTCATCTATTTCCCCGAGATGGGCCGCCAGGACAAGGCCACGCCGGCGCTGCTTCGGCTGCCCTTCGAAGAGGTGCGCATCGCCACCGCGGACGGGGAAACCCTCCACGGCTGGTTCGTGCCGGCAGCCGATGCGCGCGCGACCGTGCTGTTCTTCCACGGCAACGCCGGCAGCATCGTCCATCGCCTCGACTGGCTGCCGATGTTCCAGCAACTGCGCCTGTCCGTGCTGATGGTCGACTACCGCGGCTTCGGCGCCTCGACCGGCCGCCCAACCGAAGCCGGCACCTATGCCGACGCCGAAGCCGCCTGGCGCTATCTGAAGGAAAACCGCCGGCTCTCGCCCGACCGCATCGTGGTATTCGGCGAGTCGCTCGGCGGCGCCGTCGCCGCGCACCTCGCCGCCCGCACGCAACCGGCCGCGCTGGTGCTGCACTCGGCATTCACTTCTGCGCCCGATCTGGCGGCCGACTTGTATCCGTTTCTGCCGGCGCGACGGCTCACGCGCTACGACTACGACACGCTCGGCTCGGTAAAATCAGTCCGCCGCCCCCTCCTGATAGCGCACAGCCCGCAGGACGAGATCGTCCCTATCGCGCACGGCCGCCGCCTGCATGAGGCGGCCTCGGGCGACAAGGAATGGATCGAACTGGCCGGCTCGCACAACGACGGATTTCTCTTCACGCGCCCCGACTGGATACGCGCCTTCGACGACTTCCTGCGGAGGCATCTGCCTGCAGGGAGCGCCTGACGGGTGTAACATTAATCGAACGCCACAAGGGAGAACTCGCCATGACCGACATCGTCAATCTGCTCGGCAACGAAGCCGACACCCTGCTCAAGCACGAATGCCGCGGCATTCCGCAGTCCCGCCTGCATCTGCCGGGACCGGACTTCGTCGATCGCGTCGTCGCCGTCTCCGACCGCAAGCCGGGGGTGCTGCGCAACCTCGCCGCGCTGTTCAACCACGGCCGGCTCGCCGGCACAGGCTATCTGTCGCTGCTGCCGGTGGATCAGGGCGTCGAACATTCTGCCGGCGCTTCCTTCGCGCCCAATCCGGACTTCTTCGACCCGGAGCACATCGTCCGCCTCGCCATCGAGGGGGGCTGCAACGGCGTCGCCTCCACGCTCGGCGTGCTGGGCAGCGTCGCGCGCAAATACGCCCACAGGATTCCCTTCGTCGTGAAATTCAACCACAACGAGTTTCTTTCCCATCCGAATACCTACGACCAGACCCTCTTCGCCGACGTCGAGCAGGCCTTCGAGATGGGGGCGTGCGCGGTGGGCGCGACGGTCTACTTCGGTTCGTCCGAATCGCGCCGCCAGATCTGGGAAGTGTCGCAGATGTTCAAACGCGCCCACGAACTCGGCATGGCGACCATCCTCTGGTGCTATCTGCGAAACAACGCCTTCAAGCAGGACGGCACGGACTATCACGTTTCGGCCGACATGTCCGGCCAGGCCAACCATCTCGGCGTCACCATCGAGGCGGACATCATCAAGCAGAAAATGGCGGAAAACAACGGCGGCTTCAATGCACTGAAATTCAGCAAGACCAGCCCGAAGGTGTATTCGGACCTGACGACCGATCATCCGATCGACCTGGTGCGCTATCAGGTCGCCTGCTGCTACATGGGTCGCGCCGGCATGATCAACTCCGGCGGCGAGTCAAAGGGCGCCGGCGACCTCGCCCAGGCGGTGCGCACCGCGGTGATCAACAAGCGCGCCGGCGGCATGGGCCTCATTTCCGGACGCAAGGCCTTCCAGAAGCCGGTGAAGGAAGGCGTCGCCCTGCTCAACGCCATCCAGGACGTGTATCTCTCGAAAGACGTGACGATCGCCTGATCACCAACCATGCCCGGCACCCCCTTCCATCTCGAAGTCAATCCACAGCTCCCGCCGCGCCTCTCGAGGCTGGAAGAGCTTGCCAACAACCTCTGGTACAGCTGGGATCGGCCGACGCGCACGCTCTTCGCGCGCCTGCACCCCAGCCTGTGGGGCTCGGTCGGCCACAGCCCGAAGGCCTTTCTCAAGCGCGTAGACCAGCAGCGCCTGCTGGATGCCGCCGACGACCCGGTGTTCCTCGGCAACTATGCGCGCGTGCTCTCCGCCTACGACACCTACAACAACGAGCCGGGGCGCAGCAATGGCGCGCAGCATCTGCGCAATACGGACCTCATCGCCTACTTCTGCTTCGAGTTCGGCTTCCACGAGAGCCTACCCATCTACTCGGGCGGCCTCGGCATCCTCGCCGGCGACCACTGCAAGGCGGCGAGCGACCTGCGCCTGCCCTTCGTCGCCGTCGGGCTGCTGTTCCGCCAGGGCTATTTCCTGCAGACCATCGACAGCGATGGCGGGCAGCACGCCATCTATCGCGACACGGACTTCGACGACCTGCCGATCGCGCCGGTGCTGCGCGAGGACGGCTCGGAACTGCATGTCCAGGTGGAAATGGCGGACCGGATCGTCGAGGTCAAGGTGTGGCAGGTTAACGTCGGCCACGTCAGGCTCTTCCTGCTCGACACCGACCTGGAGATCAACAGCGCGCACGACCGCGACATCGCCCACCGCCTCTATGGCGGCGACCGCACCACGCGCATCGAGCAGGAAGTCGTGCTCGGCGTCGGCGGCGTACGGGCGCTGGTGGCGATGGGTCTCAAGCCGACCGTCTGGCACATCAACGAGGGCCACGCCGCCTTCATGATGCTGGAGCGCATTCGCCATCTCACCGCTCAGGGCATCGAGATCGCCGCCGCATTGGAGGCAGTGGCCGCCCACACAGTGTTCACCACCCACACCGCCGTGCCGGCCGGCCACGACCATTTCGGCGAGGACATGATCCGCCGCTATTTCGAGCATGCCTGCAAGGAACTGCAGGTGACGACGGAGCAGTTGCTGGCGCTGGGGCGCGCGCCGGGCGGACACGATTTCAACATGACCGCGCTGGCCGTGCGGGGCTCGCGGTTCCACAATGGCGTCTCGCGAATCCATGGCGGCGTCTCGGCCAATATCCTTTCCAGCCTGTGGCCGCAGATCGAGCCGGACGACAACCCCGTCACCTACGTGACCAACGGCGTGCACGTGCCGACATTCCTCTCAAGCGAGTGGAATGAACTGTTCGACCGTTTCCTCGGCCCGGGCTGGAGCCAGCGCGTCACCGACCGCAGTTGCTGGGAGGGCATCCACACCATTCCCGATCACCAGTTCTGGAGCGTGCACCAGTCGCTCAAGGCGCAGATGCTGCATCTGGTGCGTCATCGAATCTCGGAGCAGCACGCGCGCAACCACGGTTCGGAAGCGCACCTCGACCGGCTGCTGAAGCTCGCCAATCCGGACAATCCGAACGTGCTCACCATCGGCTTCGCCCGCCGCTTCGCCACCTACAAGCGCGCCGCCCTGCTGTTCGAGAACCTCGTCTGGCTGCGCGAAATCCTGTGCGATCCGCAGCGGCCGGTGCTGTTCATCTTCGCCGGCAAGGCCCACCCGGCGGATCAGCCTGGACAGGCGCTGATCCGCCGCGTCACCGAGGTGTCGCGCATGCCGGAGTTCGAGGGCAAGATCCTGCTGGTGGAAGGCTACGATCTGCGCTTCGCGCGCCGACTGGTTTCCGGCGTCGATGTCTGGCTGAACAACCCGCAGTACCCGCTCGAGGCCTGCGGCACTTCGGGCATGAAGGCCGCCATCAACGGCATCCCCAACCTTTCCGTGCTGGACGGCTGGTGGGGCGAGGGCTACGACGGCAAGAACGGCTGGGCCATCAAGCCCGCTTCCAACACGCTTGACGAAGCGCGGCGCGACACCGAGGAGGTGCGCACACTCTACGAAATCCTGCAGGACAGCGTGATCCCGCTCTACTACAACTGGAGCGCCATGGGCTATTCACCCGGCTGGGTGACGATGGCCAAGCACTCCATTGCCTCCTTGCTGCCGCGATTCAACTCGACGCGCATGCTCTCGGACTATATCTCGCGTTTCTACGTGCCGGCCTCGCACCAGTACCGTCGCTATTCACAGGACGACTACGCGGGTGCGCGCGTCGTGGCGCACTGGAAATCCCGCGTGCGTGCCGCCTGGACGAAGGTCGCGCTGCGCCGGCTGGATGCCCCCCGGCGTCGCATCGGCTTCGGCGAGAGCCTGCGCTTCGAGGTCGCGGTGAATCTCGACGGCCTGCGGCCCGAGGACGTGGTGGTGGAACTGCTCTTCGGCCGTCCCGCCGGCGGCAACCTGCCGAAGAAGGCGCGCAGCCACCGCTTCCGCCACGAGCATCCGCTAGACAGCGGGGAGCAGCTCTATGCGCTCGAACTGACGCCGGAATACTGCGGCAAGATCGAATACCGCATCCGGGTCTACCCCCACCACGAGATGCTGACGCATCCCTTCGAGATGGGAATGATGGTTTGGCTCTAGTCGGTTGACGGCAGCCGATATCCGCAATCGAATGAAAATCCTTTTTGCCACGCCCGAACTCGCCCCCTGGATGAAAAGCGGCGGCCTCGGAGAGATATCCTGGTCGCTGCCGGCTGCATTGCATGAGGCCGGACTGGATGTGCGCATCCTGGCACCCGCCTATGCGCCGCTGCTCGCCGCCTTTCCCGATGCCAGGCCGGTGGCCGAATTCGCGCATCCGGGCGGCAGCCTGCTGCCCGCCCGGGTTCTGGAGGCGAAGGCCGACAACGGCGTGCCGCTTCTGCTCGTCGACTGTCCTGGCTACTACGTTCGCACCGGCAGTGCCTATCTGGACGGCGAGGGCAACGACTTCGCCGACAACCACCTGCGCTTCGGGCTACTCTCCAGAATTGCCGCGCTGCTGGCCAACGACGGAAGCCCGCTTCGCTGGCATCCCGACGTCCTGCACTGCAACGACTGGCCCTGCGGACTGGCGCCGGCCTATCTGCACTTCCTTGACAGACGCGCGGCCGCTACCGTCATGTCGATCCACAATCTGGCCTTCCAGGGCATTTTCCAGGCGGAAACGCTCGGCGCGCTCGGCCTGCCGGCCGCCGCCTTCGCCATCGACGGCGTGGAGTACTGGAGCAAGCTCTCCTTCATGAAGGCCGGCCTGCACTACGCGCAGCGCATCACCACGGTCAGTCCGCGCTATGCCGAGGAAATCCAGGCGGAGGAATTCGGCTACGGCTTCGCCGGATTGCTGCGCTGGCGCAGGAACGACCTCACCGGCATTCTCAACGGCATCGACATGCGCGCCTGGGATCCGGCCACCGATGCCTATCTGCCGCGCCGCTACGAATTCGCCCACCTGAAGGGCAAGGATGCCAACAAGGCGGCGCTGCGGCAGCGCCTCGGACTGGCGCAGGAACCGTCCTGCCCCCTGCTCGGCGCGGTCAGCCGCATCACCCATCAGAAGGGGCTCGACCTGCTGGCCGACATCGGCGAGGAACTCGCCGCGATGCCGGCGCAGCTTGCCCTGCTGGGCACGGGCGACAAGCGATTGGAGGCGGCACTGGTGGCGCTCGCAGGCCGCCATCCGGGACGATTCTCCGTGACGCTCGGCTACGACGAAGGACTGGCCCACCAGATCGAGGCCGGGGCGGATATTTTCCTGATGCCGTCGCGCTTCGAGCCCTGCGGCCTCAACCAGATGTATAGCCTGCGCTACGGCACGCCGCCGGTGGTCCGGACCACCGGCGGACTGGCCGATACCGTCGTCGACTGCAACGAAGCGACGCTGGCCGAGGGCACGGCCAACGGCTTCGCATTCACGGATGCCACCGCCCAGGCGCTGCTCGATACGATCCGGCGCGCTATCACCGCCTGGCACGACACGACACTCTGGCGCAAGCTTCAACGCAACGGCATGCTGCTGGATTTCGGCTGGGCAAGGGCAGCCGAGGCCTACAAGGCGATCTACGCAGACATGTCGAAACGGAAAAAGGCAAGCGGGGCGAAGCGCCCCGCCCGCCGGGACAAGGCAGACTCAGCTGCCTAGGTAAGCGCGGACACCCTGGAGGATCAATGCAAATCCACCCAAGGCCACCACGCCGACGAGGAGATTGTTGAGGGGGGAGCGGGTATTGCGGTCCAGCCAGCGCTTGCACAGGGCCAGGATTCCCATCACGGTGGCGAGCGACACCAGCGTTTTCAGGTTCGGATCGCTCATCAACTCGCGCAGCATGCCCGTCAGCCAGCCATCCGGACCAAGCGTGTAGAACGCCGCGCCGCCGATTCCGGCAATCAGGCACGAAGCCACGACGAGCGCTACGAGGGTTTCCCTGCTTTCGTGTATCACCCGTTCCATGTCGTCACCTCAATGTAAAAAAGAAGCCGGCGCAGACAGGACGCGATCGGTTGGCTCAGGACCGACCCCAGAAGGTAGAGGCATCCAGTCTTACGGGCGGCCGGCATTCGTGAAATCGTTGTGTTACCTGGTTTCCGTCCCGCACCCACTTACTAGCAAGCCGTGTTCCAGCTTGTGATTCCTGTTAGAAAACAATGCGTAAGTAAAAGTCAGCGCTGTCAGCACGGCGACTGTCAGTGGAAAAACGTCTGGCGTGGACGACAACACAGCCGCACGCCGCGTCTAATCTATTGAGTTGCCTGGGATTTACCCTGTCGTCGGGAAACGACAGGATTTCTGCGCGCTACGCCTTCTCGGACTTGAAGTGCGCCGGGGTCAGGTTGTGCCGTTGCAGCAGCTTGTAGAACTCCGTGCGGTTGCGCTGCGCCATGCGCGCGGCCTGGGTCACATTGCCGTCGGTGGAGCGCAGCAGCCGCACCAGGTAGTCATGCTCGAAGGCACGCCGCGCCTCGTCGAGAGACACCATCAGGGTATTGTCGTCGTGCAGGGCCTGCTGAACCAGCGAGGCCGGCACGACCGGCGAGGTGGACAACGCCACGGACTGCTCGACGACGTTGAGCAATTGGCGCACGTTGCCGGGCCAGGAGGCGTTGACCAGCAGTTCCATCGCATCTGGCGCAAAGGTGCGCGCCGGCTTGCTGTAGCGGGCGGACAATTGCTTGACGAAATGCGCGCACAGCAGCGGGATGTCTTCGCGCCGCTCGCTCAGCGGAGGCAGGGACATGGACACCACATTGAGGCGATAGTAGAGATCGGGCCTGAAGGAACCGCCACGGATGTTCTCCGACAGATCGCGATGGGTGGCCGAGACGATGCGCACGTCGATCGGCACCATCTCGGTCGAGCCGACCGGCCGCACGGTGCGATCCTGCAGGGCGCGTAGCAACTTGGCCTGCAGCGCCAGCGGCATGTCGCCGACCTCGTCGAGGAACAGCGTTCCGCCATGCGCCGCCTGAAACAGGCCGCGGTGGGCATAGAGCGCGCCCGAAAAAGCGCCCTTGGCATGACCGAAGAGTTCGCTCTCCAGCAGATGCTCGGGGATGGCCGCGCAGTTGACGGCCATGAAGGGTCCTTTCGCCCGACGGCTGGCGAAATGGATGGCCTGGGCGAGCAGCTCCTTGCCGCTGCCGGAATCGCCGAAGATCAGCACGCTGGCGTCGGAACCGGCAACCAGCTTGGCCTGACGCAGCACCTCCTCCATGCGCTGGCTGCGCGTGACAATGGCGGCGCGCCAGGCTTCGGGCGCACCGGCAACTTCCGTTCCGCCAGAGAACTTGAGGGCCTGCTCGACCTGGGCGAGCAAATCCTTGCCATCGAAAGGCTTCGTCAGAAAGCTGAAGACGCCGCGCTGGGTGGCCGCCACGGCATCGGGAATCGTGCCGTGCGCCGTCAGAATGATCACCGGCAGCGTCGGCATCGCGGCATGGATCCGATCGAACAACGCCATGCCGTCCATCCCCTCCATGCGCAGGTCGGTAATGACCAGGCGCGGCCGCGCCATCGCCAGCTGGGCCAATGCCTGAGCCCCGCTTTCAGCCGTCTGCACGGCATAGCCGGCGGCGGTCAGGCGCAGCGAAATCAGCTTGAGCAGGTCGCGATCGTCGTCAACGAGAAGAATCGTGGTTTTCACTTCGTTCATTTTTTCTGTGCCCGTCGGCCGCGCAGGTTGCGTTCTATGGTCAGCATGGAGTCCAGCTTCTGCTGCAGCTCGTCAGCACGCTTCAGTTCCTTCAGACGCTCGGCTGCCAGCTTCTGCAGCAAGACGATGAACTGTCGCCGGGGCGAATCGGGCGGCGCCTTGCGGCTGGCAGCCCCTTCGAGCAAGGCCAGCAGTTTGGCATCGTCACGCCAGGCCGCTCCCGGCACGCTCATCAGCATGGCCAGGCGCAGCCGACCCAGCTCGCTGCGATCGCGTGCGAAAGACTGGCTGACGCTCTGGTGTTCGCGCTTCAGTTCCTCCGCGGGCAGGTCGAGCAACTCTTGATAGTATGCCAGCACGGCCGACACTTCCGCATTTTCCTTGATGTAGTCCGTGCCCGGCGCGGGTGCGGAAACGGGTTCGGCTGCGGGGGGCGCGGGTTCAACGGTCGGCAACGGTGCGCACCCAACTACAACCGCCACGGCAATACTCGACAATAGCTTCTGCATCAATTCCCCAGACCCGATAGGTGCCCTAATCCTTCTTTCCCCAAGTGAGCGGCAGCATGACGCGAAAGTGGCCGCCCTTGCCCTCCTCGATGACCTCGATCTTGCCGCGGTGCGCCAGAACGTATTCCTTGGCAATGGCCAGGCCGAGACCGCTTCCCTTGACCGTGCCGCGCCGCGACCGCGTGCCGCGAAAGAACGGCTCGAAAACGCGCTCGCGCTCCTCGGCGGCGACGCCAGGCCCCTCGTCGGCGACATCGAGCACGGCGCGCCCCTCGTATTTTTCCAGCGACACGCGAACGACGCCCTCGCGCGGAGAAAACTTGATGGCATTGGTGATGAGGTTGTCGACCACCACCCGCAGCTTGTCGGCGTCGCCCTCCACCAGCACCGGCGTCATCGTGCGCTCGAAGCGGATGGCGCGTGCCGCGGCCACCAGGCGATGCGTGCGCAGCACCTGGGTGCACACCACATCGAGCGCGACAGGATGCGGGTCGATGCTGCTCGCGGCAAATCCCGCCTGCTGATAATTGATCAGCTCCTCGATCAGTTGCTGCAGGCGCCGGCTGTTCTGGTCGATGATCCCGATGATGGTCTTCTGCTGCTCCGTGACCGGCCCCGGCACGCCTTCTCCGAGAAGCTGCACGCCTTCGCGGATGGAGGTCAGCGGCGTTTTCAGGTCATGCGACACGTGTCGCAGGAATCGACTCTTCTGTTCCTCCAGATCCGCCAGCCGGCGACGCAGCCAGTCGAGCCGGCGGCCAAGATAGGCCAGATCCTGCGGGCCGGAGACCGTGACTCCGTCCGAATAGTCGGCGCGACCGATGGTGCGAATGGCGCGATCGACCTGCTGCAACTGGCTGGAGATGATGGCGCGAAACCACAATGCGATTGCCAGCGTCACCGGAATCGCCGCAAGCAACTGCCACATCAGGGTGCTGCGCGCATCGAGGGCCGTGGAGCGCAATCGTTCGATCTCGGCGTCGATGAGGCGTCCGCTGGCCGCCAGGACGCCGCGCGCCTGTTCCGTGATGATGGAAAACTCGTCCGGAGATATGTTCGACCCCTCATCCAGGGCCTGCAGCAGTTTCGCCTCGCGCGCAAGAACTGCGCTCAGTTTGGCGCGTCCGCCCTCGTCCAGCGGCAGTCTGGCATACACCTGCGCAGCCTGCACAAACTCGCCCCGCAAGCGGCGGTAATCCTCTATCAATCCGCGATCCCGCAGAACCATGTACTGGCGCAGGGCGCGCTCCATGCCGGTCAGCGTTTCCATCATCTCGCGGCTGGCCCGCGTTGCCACGGCCGCTTCGCGCACTGCCATCTCGCTCTGTTCCGCCAGATGCTGAACGTTGAAGGCGGCGTTGCCGAGCGCAAAGACCAGCGGCAGCGACACCAGTCCGAAGCCGATCAGGATCAGGCGGAGGAAGGATTTGGGGTAGAGGCGGCTCACTCAGGGCTCACTCTGTATAATCTCGCGGCTTCGACAATCACCCTTTTTACGATAACACATCGATGGATTCCAACCGCAAGCCCCGCGTTGCGATCATTGCGGCCGTGGCCTCGAACGGCGTGATCGGCAGCGCCAACGCCCTGCCCTGGCGGCTGCCCGAGGACCTGAAGCGCTTCAAGGCGCTCACGCTGGGGCACCCCGTCATCATGGGCCGCAAGACCTTCGAATCGATCGGCCGCCCGCTGCCGGGCCGGCGCAACATCGTCATCTCGCGCAATGCGGCGTTCTCTGCGGAAGGCTGCGAGACTGCGGCCTCGCTCGATGCCGCGCTCGCCGCATGCGCCGGCACGACGGACGAGGTGTTCGTTATCGGCGGCGGTCAGATCTACGCCGAGGCGCTTCCCGTGTCCGACAAGCTCTACCTGACGGAAATCAAAGCCGAGGTGGATGGCGACACGCGCTTTCCGGGTTTCGATCGCTCAGCATGGCGTGAGTCGTTACGCGAGCCGCATCGGTCCGAAACCGGGCTGCATTTCGATTTCGTCATCCACGAGCGCAAGCTGGCGACTCAGTAGGCTGGCCCGTAGGGTCCTCCAGTAGGAGGCTGCTGCTGCGGCGGGGTAATCAAATGGGGCTGGTCGCCCGAGGAGAAGCCCGGTGCGGCGGGACCGGGAGGTTGCAGCAGCGGATCCAGCGCGCCGCGCGGTGTGAAGCCTGGCAGAGTATTGATATCCGGAACATGGACCGACTGCCCCGCTTCGACCAGCACGCAACCGGCATTGTTGCAGACCTCGACCAATCCGGAGTTCGTCGTCACGGTAATGCTGTTGCCGTAGGCCACGGCGTACTCCGTACCGCGAATGCCGATGGTGGCCACAGCCGTATTCAGCCGGTAAGACTTGTGGTCTGATTTGCCGATGAGGCCGGTGATGGTGCGCAGGGCGCCCTTCAGCAGACTAAAGAAACCCTTTTCGCTGCCGTCGGCCGAGCCCCTGAACTCGTAAGCATCGATGCGGAACTGCGTCTGCGGCTGCAACGAGACCATGGCCCCATCGGTAAAGCGCAGCTGTCCGCGGCCGCTGCCAGTATCCACGGTTTCCCCCGCAGCCACTTCTGACCCTCGCTGGAGGGTACGGCGTACTCCATCGGGCTGTACCGCCACTACATCGCCGATGGCGAAATCCACCCTGGCAGCGCCAGCTGCTGCAGTATTATCCGGGTTGAGAAACAGCGCGCAGGCAACAAGGAGCAGGATCAGATTCCATTGCCGCCCTTGGCCCTTGCCTGGCGATTTAAGCCGATTATTCATGCCACAAGTCTAATCCAGAAAGGGATCATTATGAACTTCACGCGCCTTTCTGCTGGCGGGGGCGCTTCATGAGTAAAGTGCGCATAAGAAAAATGCGCGAGGCAGACTTGCCTGCCTGCATGGCGATCCTCGAAAGGTGGAATATGGCGCCGCGCCCGGCAGACGTTAACAATCCGGACCCGGAACGCAGCGGCATCGACATCGGCAACGGCTTCGTTGCCGAGGCCGAAGGGGGCATTGTCGGCACCTGCAGCTACATCGTCCATACGCCGGAACTGGCTGAAACCGCCAGCCTCGCCGTCGATCCCGCCTGCAAGGGCGGCGGCGTCGGTGTCCTGCTGCAGAAGGCGCGGCTGGACGAGATGCGCCAGCGCGGCATTAAAACCGTCCGTACGGAAACAGACCGGCCCGACACGATCCGCTGGTATGTCGAGAAATTTGGCTACCGGGTCGTCGGCACGAATCCCAAGAAGCATTCATTCAGCCTAGCGGACGTGCCGTTCTGGACAGTGCTGGAACTCGACCTGGCTGGGCCAAATAGCTTGCCTCAGAATCCCGGGTAGCGGCCCGCCTCCTTGCGGGTCCCGCAGGAAATGCAGGTACCGCAAGGACGAAACCTGTTGCCCCACAACTCGACAGGATTGCGGCAGAACGATGCCATCTCCACGACGTCAGGCGGCAGGAAATCGAGCACCTCGCGCTTGGTCATGTGTGCGACAGGCCATATTATTTCCGGCTGACAATCCAGTCGCGCAGTGACCAATCCTGCGTAAAAGGTGGCTCTTGCCTCTTCCACCCGTTCCTGCCACATGCCGAGGGTATGTGGTTCGTCGATGACGCCGACGGCGTAGCGGGAGATCCCAGCCGCTGGAAAGGAACGCAGAACCCTGGCGCCGACAAATGCGCAAAGGGTCAGGTTCCAGCCGAAGTACGGCAACGGAAAATCCCACAGCGACCTGGTGTAGACGAAATCGCGATAGTGCTTACGACAGTACTGTACAAGTCGATCGCAAGCGATGTTCTCCGCTTTATGGCGGGTAGTGCTTTCACTGTCGGAAATGATGATATGGTGTGCAAACATCGGCTCGTCGCTTTCGCTCAGCAGCTTGATCAGCGCGGCAGCGCTGTCCACCCCGCCTGACAGCATGACCAGCGTACTCATTCTTCCTCCAGTTCTATTCCATTGCCGTCAACAGAGACACGAAGTCCTCGTATTTGGCATTGGGGCGCCGCTCGATCGCGTCCACCCTGTTCCAGACGAAATCGAATGCATGCCCCAGCCTTGCGGTAAGCGCCCCCTCGAGCTTGTTCCGCTCATCGACCGTCAGCGCACGATCCATCACGTACCTCACTTCCAGGCCGCCAGGCGAGGTTTGCGCCACTTGGAACTGCCGGATGTCCGCAACGGACAACCAGAGGGCCGAAGGAAAGCTCGGCCAGTGCCGCCGCCCGTCCGGCAGCACGATCATGTTGCGGCGGCGGCCGAGGATGCGCGTCAGCACCGGCAGACCGCGCCCGCAGTCGCAGGGCTCGCCCACCTCGGCATAGTCGCCGAGCTCATAGCGGATCAGCGGCATGGCGAAATTGTGCAGCGGCGTGATCACCACCCTGCCCGTCTCGCCTGGTGCGCAAGGGCGACCGACTTCGTCGAGAATCTCCACCAGCAGGTTCTCTGACTGGACATGGTAGTGTTCGTGCCGGGGGCACTGGAGAGCGATGTAGCCGGCCTCCTCGCAACTATAGACGTCCGCCACATCGACATCCCAGGCGGCACGCACCACCTCGCGCAGACCCGGTCGCAGCGCCTCGCTATACGTGCGCGCCTGACGCAGCCTCGGCAAGCGCGCTCCTCGGCGCAAAGTCAGTTCCGCCAAGGCGGCGAGATTGCTGGCATGGGTGATGAGATAGTCCGGATCCTCGCGCACCAACCAGTCTAGCTGCGCCTCGACATCGGTGCGCACATTCAGTGTCGCCCCGGGCCCCGTCTTGAAGACCTGGGCGGCCGGCGCACCCCAATCGGGCCAACGTCCTCCCTCGACTTTCACGCGGATCGCCGCCAGCTTGCCGGCAAAGTCGCGCCCCTGCCAAAGATGCTCTCGCAAGGTCAGCGCATTCCAGAAATGCTGCGTTGCCGCCGTTTGCTGGAAACTGACCGGCATGCCGGTTGACCCCGATGTCCTGCCCTCAGTCACGGCACCATGGCTCGGGGGCACCCTGGTGCAGCACAGGGAAGTGAAGTTCTCCTGTAGCGCCTGCCGTTTGAGAATCGGCAACGACCTGAATGCCGGCCACTCCAGGCGGTCAATATCCATGCCTCGCAACGCCTCGCTGTAATGCGGTACCGTCTCGGCGGCATGCCGCAGCAGTTGTTTCAGCTGGTAATGCTGGCGCTGCCACACCGCGTCGGGCGAGAGCCATTGCGTATGTTCAAGCTGGAACAGCAGGCTTTGCAGGTGGGCCGAGGCATCGTGCCCGATCGCGGGCCACGCCACTCCCGTCACAACGCTGGCGAAGGAAGGAGAATGAGCTGCGTGCAATACATTCGCTCCATTCATAAGTTCGCTCCAGGCGTTTCATCGATTTCAGTGATGAAGTCCTCCAGCTTGCCCGCCTCGGACAACGGCAGCGATGCGACATGCTCGAAATCGAGCGGCAAGGAGGCGTTCAGATGCTTGAGCAGCATCGCGGCAATCGTTTCATGCTCGGCTGTGGACAAGGGGCGATCAGCTTCGTAGCGCAGTTGCAGCGAATGATTCTTCCGCTGCAGTAATTGGAAGCGCCGCAGTTTCGGCACCTGCTCGGTCCACGGCAGCGAAGACAAATTCGGCCAGCTAGCCGTACCGTCTGGCAGCAGCAGCCTATTGCGCCGGCGCCCCAGAATCCTCGTCAGCGTCGTCAAGCCGCGACCGCAAGGGCAAAACTCTCCCACCTCGGCATAATCGCCTGTGTCATAGCGGACGAGCGGCATGGCGAAATTGTGCAACGGCGTGACGACAATGCGACCGACTTCGCCCGGCTCGCAGGGCCGTCCCCGGGCATTCAGAATTTCAGTGATCGCCCACTCCGACTGGACATGGAAGTGGCCCGATGCCGGGCACTGCAGGGCGAGCAAACCGCATTCGGAGGAGCTGTAGATGTCGATAATGCCGACGCCCCAGGCCTGCCTTACCAAGTCGCGCAGAGTACTCGTCACCGTTTCCCCCACTGTCCTCGCTTCGCGCAGGCCCGGCAGCGGCAGCTCGCCTCTGACGGCTATCTCGGCAAGAGTGCATAGCGTGGAAGGCGTGGTCATCAGATACTGCGGGGCAATACGCTTCAGCCAGTCCTGCTTTTCAGACAGCGGTCGGCCAATGGGCAGATTGGCCGACTCCCCACAAGCAAAGATCAGATTGGAGGGCGCCCCCCATGTGGGCGCAAGCGCCGATTGCGGCCGGCTGCGGATGAAGGCGTGGCGTGCCGCAAAGTCGCGCTTGTGCCAGAAATGCTCGCGCATTGCGAAGGCATTCCAGAAGAAACCCGCCAAGGCTGTCGTCCGGTAGCGCAGCGGCACACCGGTCGAACCGCTCGTCTCGTCCTCGGTTACCCGGCCGTGGCGCTCCGGCACCCCGGATGCATACAGCGCTGCGCCCGCCTCCTGGACAATCCGCCGCGTGACAATCGGCAAATCGCGATACGCGGCCCACATGGCCTCGTCATTGCCGCGCAGCCAGTTGCGGAAGTCGGTGCCTCGATAGAAAGGAACCGTTGCCGCGGCATGCGCCACCAGCTCGCGCAATTGCGCGAGCTGGTGGCGCTGCATCTCCTCCTGCCGCCACCATTGCGAACGCTCGAGCTGGAAGTTGATTGCGAGCAGATGCGCTCCGGCATCGGACAGGATCGCCGGCCAGGCGATGCCGTCTGCGGCGGTGCGCAGGCCGGTCCCGCCTGCTGAATCAATACCCCCGGCCACGCTCCCGTCCGGCTCGCTCCATCGAGGGCACCGTGAAGTTCTCCGGCGGCAGGCCTGCCTCATGCCGCTGCCACATTGCCTCGAAGGCGCGCTCGAGTTCCCGCACCCTGCCCTCAGTATCAAACAGGTCGCACAGGGTCCGGCTTGCCTGCAGTTTGCACCTGAGGCTCGCCAATTCGCCTGGATGCGTCGCCAGATGGAATGCCCGCGCCTCGTAGTCGGCAGGGGAGGATACTGCCATCCCCGGCAGCCCTGCCGCACTGACGATGCTGGCGGCCTGTCGTGCTGCCATCGTCTCGCCTGCGCAAGTCAGGACCGGAAGGCCTGCCCACAGAGCGTCTGCTGCTGTCGTATGTGCGCCGTAATAGAGTGTGTCGAGAAAGAGGTCGGCCAAGGCATAGCGGGCAAGATGTTCCGCAAAGGGGAGAAACGTCGCGAAGATCAGCCTGTCCGGGGCGATGCCGCGCACAGCCGCTTCGCGCCGCAGATTGTCCTTGGCCATGCCATTGTCGGTCAGAAGCCAAAGAACGCTGTCGGGGAGGCTGCCCAGCAAGCGCATCCAGATGCCGAATACGTCGGGTTCGATCTTGAACGTATTGTTGAAACAGCAGAACACGAAGGCATGTCTGGGCAAACCGACCTCCTCCCTGCACGGCGGCGCTGCGATGTCCTGCTGGTTGTTGTACATGAACAGCGTGCTGGGCAGATGGACCAGTCGTTCGGGCCAGTTCGTTGCCCGCTCCGGCGGCGTCGTCACCGGATCCGTGATCCGGTAGTCAATGAAGGTGGAGCCGCTGGTCGCCGGCATGCCCATGTAGGCCACCTGGATCGGCGCAGGCCGCAAGGCCAGAATTTCCGGGCGCGTGGCGCGCGTAAAGCCGGACAAATCAACCAGCACCTGTATGCCGTCGTAGCGGATCCGCGCGGCAGTCAAATGAATGGGGTCTTCATCGCAGGAGCGCCACGCATCGCAAGCGGACCTGACCTTGCCCCGTATTTCGCTTCCGTCATCCTGCCCCAGCGAGTAGGCATACACGCGAAAACGGTCTCGATCATGCAGGGCCATCTGGCGCCAGTGAAGGTAAGCCACCGGGTGAAGACAATAGTCGGGGGAAATATAGCCGACCCTCAACGGGCCCCGATGGCCGCGATAGCGCGTCGGGACTCGCGCCGGCTTGACGACGGACGCGCGTTCCATCACGCCGGATGCGACGCCACGCGCCAGCACCGACTGCCGCAATTCATCCAGCGGCAGCGACAGCGAATGGAAATAGACCGCCGGAAAGGGCAGTTCGGACTCCATGCCGCAGGCCAACCTGTCCGCGCGCGTTTCCATCCCCTGTATCAATTGGGCTCTATAGCGCCAATCGCAGGATTTTTGCATCTCCCCGTGCTGCCAAAGGAAAATGTCCTCCGGATGCAAATAGGCCCGCATGCCCTCAATCGTGCTCCCCGCAGCCACAGAGCGCCGAAAATGTTCCTCCGCCGCATCCCGGTCAAGGGACAGCGCCGACTGAAACTCATTTCGTGACGCTTCGAAATGCCCTTGCATGCACAATGAAAGGGCCAGGTCTATGCAAGCGCCCACATGCCAGGGGTTGAGTTCAATCGCCCGCCGCGCGGCGGTTTCGGCTTCGGCATACTCTCCACACGCAAGCAGGGCTTCCGCGCAATTGAAGTACGAATCGGCCTGCTGAGGGGCGTTCGCCACCAGTGCGCGATTGTTCTCCAGCGCCTGCCCATGCCTGCCCATGGCCAGCAGCAGCGCGCCGCGGTTGATGCGCGCGGGTTGCCAGTCCGGGCGCAATGCCAGTGCGTGGTCGTAGCACGCCAGGCCCTCCTCCCCCTTGCCCATCGCCTCGAGGATCGCGCCGGAAATCAGCCATGCCCGCGGATCATCGGGAGCCAGCGCACGCGCCTTCTCAACCCGCACCAGACCCGCCTTGTAGCGGTTCAATTCGAGAAGCAGGATGGCCGTGGCTTTCAGCACTTCCACCTGTTCTGGAGCGATGGCGAGAGACCGCTCCATGCGAGCCAGGGCGGCCGCTGGCTTTTTTTGCGCATGCAGCGCGGCGCCCAGCAAATACCACGCATCAGGATCCGTGGCGTGATGGCGGCAATGCTCGCACAGGATATTCTCGGCCTGAACCGGATCGCCCGCAGTCAGCAACTCGAGGGCCGAAGCGACTGCGGAAGGCTGCACGGCGTCATCGATCATGTTTCGGGTTCCGGATTTGCTGGTCTCTCAGTTCGACCACCATTCATGTTCCGGCTGGAGCCGGTGAAAAAGCCTTGCCGAAATCGACCCGGACGATTTTCAGGGAGAGGGCGCGGCGCTCACCCTGGATCGGGTCCAGATTGATTGTCTCCACCACCTTGTAGTCGAGATCGCTCAAGCCGTCGCGCATTCCTCCCTGCCGGGATACACCAGGCGGGAACCGCTCTAAGAAACGACGCCGGTTGCGAATGGCCGTCGCTGCTGGCGTCATGTCAGGGTTATGTCCACGGTTGGGATGCGTGAGCGCTTCGAACGTGCCGTCCCGCAGTTCAATGTCCAAACCGCAGGCCCGGCAGCGCTCGCGCAGGTCCGCGTCCTCGTAGCCCCAGCCCGGATAGCCGTTGCTATAGCCGTTCACCTGCTGAAAATGACCTTTCCCGAGCATGACCACAGCGCCGAAGAATGTCTGGTAGTCATGGCGCAACAGATTGGGCTGGTCAGCGTCATGCGGGCGCTTGTCGGCGCCATGCCAGATGACCCGGGCGGGCAATGTGGGACACGAATAGTCCGCCCAGATCGGCAGGTAGTCCACGTCGTGGAAGCAGAAATAATCGTGACCCTCCCGTGTCAGCGCGAAGCCTATGTTGCGCAACAGGCCGGCATTGAATTCAGTCCGATTGGCCTGCTCGACAATGGTCAGGGAATAGGGAATGTCCCGGTCCAGCTTGTCTCGGGCAAAATAGCGCTGTAAGTGCGGGACGAACCGGCGCAAATGTTCCAGCCGATCACGGTATGGGACGATGATTGAAAGCGCGGGTTTCAAGGCAACATGTCAATGGGTTCTTGCGACATAGAAGCATACTTTGGTCACCCGGCGGATGTCATCAACTGAATACGGCTTGCGAGGAAACGGAACACGGGCGCCGCTGCATCTGCTGACCGCCTTTACCAACCCCAACGGGGGGTCAGAGAACCGCACGCTTGAATTGTTTGCGCTATTGCAAGCTCATGGCAATGTTCAGCTTTGGAGCGACCAGCCGCCTGCAAGCGGATTTCCCGCGTATCCGATCCGGGCCATTCATCCCTATCGCGGCGTGTTTCCTGCCGGGGGAACGCTGGCCATTATCGGGCCGCATACGGGCATCGGTCCGTGGCTGAAGCATGCCGCCTTGCAGCGGACCATCGTGCACGCCAACCTCCATCCCTATCATTACCTGTACAGGTTGCTGGAGACGCTGGACGACTTCGGCATTTCCGCGCCGGAGATCGTTTATGCCTCGAAGCTGATGCAGGAGGAGATCGGGCTTGCCGGCACTGTCGAGGCTTCGCCAATAGACCTGTCCGCATTCCGCCCTGCCGAAAACCGCCCGGAACACCCCTTCTCGGTCGGGCGTTTGAGCCGCGACCAAATCTTCAAGCATCACAGGGAAGACCCCATGCTGTACATGATGCTGGCCGAACAGGGATGCGCAGTGCGGATCATGGGCGGCACGGTGCTGCATGATCGGCTACGTCAGTCTGCCTCCATCGAACTGCTCGCCGAAGGCGCCGTGGCCGCGCCGGATTTCCTGCGCGAGCTGGATTGCTTCTTCTACCGCACTGCCGAACACTTGTGCGAGGCTTCAGGCCGGGTGGTATTCGAAGCGATGGCCTGCGGCCTTCCGGTGGTGTGCGGGCGGCGCGGGGGCTATGCCGAACACATCCGGCACGGCGAAAATGGCTTTCTGGTCAGCGCGCAGGAGGAAGCGCTCGACTGCATCATGGCCTTGAAGGCTGACGAGGCATTGCGCACGTGCGTCGGCCTGGCTGCCAGGAAAACCGTGGAGAAGCTGTACGATGCCGGCTACCGGCAGGAACTGATCCGTTTCTACCTTGGCGTCACGCCGCCGCCCTGAGGGAAGAACGGCCCAGCAGCTATAGCCGTCAGCACCCCGTCCCGGCAACGCACAGTCCGGTCTGCTTGAATGCCGCCGCCCCGCTGATATCTCCGATGGGCGTACCGCCAAACTGATAGACCAGGCCGGCCCGGCTGGCATTGGCGCCGGCAAAGAAGCCGTTGATGCTTGCAGCTCCACTACTGCTGCTGAAATTCGAGCCGGAGATCCACCCGCTCCAGGAATCGCTGTAGGTGCTGCCGCCAATCGGGACGCTCAGATCCCCGCTAACGCTGCCTATCCCGAAGTTCGCCATCAAGGTGGCGCTGATGGGCTGGGTGCCCACAATGGTAACGCCGGTTGAAGAGTTGTAGGCCGTCGGGTAGGTGAAGCCGATCAGCGAGTAAGTGCCGATCATGCTGGCCAACTGGAGCGCACTCATGTCCGCTGCCGGAGTTGGAATACCCACCACGTAATGCACGTCCTGCATCGTGTAGGGCGAGCCGTTGTCATTCAGATTGCCGCTCGACCAGCGCCCCCAGCCAATGATACCGTCGGAGATTGCGCCAACCGTGACGCCGGCGACCACCGAATATGTCTCGCCGCTGTCGGTCGATGTAAAGGAGGTCAGGGCCCCCGTGCTGTCAAAACTGGCCAATGTTGAGGCTGACTGCCCGTTGAGCAGGCTATTCCAATCCGGGCCGGTGATAAAACTACTGCCTTCGCCGCCGTCAAAGCTCTTGGTGCCAGCCAGGGCCATCGAATAGCCCGGTCCCGAGGGCAGCACCGGAAAACCCCCCGAGGCGCTGTTGCCGGCGATGAACTGCGGCAACGGATCTCCCGCAGGCGGCGGCGGGATTTCCGTCTTCTTGTCAGTCATCACCGGTCGGGAGTTGGCGTCAGCGACATAGGCAGTCTCGCCACTATTAAGAATAAGGCAGCCGGCAGCATTGCAGACCTCGTTGCTGCCTTCGCCTGTCGTGACGCTGATGCTGTTGCCGTAGGTCACCGAAAACTCGGTGCCGCGGATGCCGATGGTGGCCACCGTGGTACTGACCTTGTAGTTGTCGCGGTTGCCGCGGCCGACCAGGCCGGTGATGGTACGCATGGCGCCGCGCAGCAGGCTGAAAAAGCCCTTCTCGCTGCCGTCGGCCTTGCCGGCAAATCGGTAGTCGTCGATGCGAAACTGGGACTGGGGGGCCAGCGAGACCTGTGCTCCGTCGCTGAAGCGCACCTGGGCGCGGCCGCTGCCGGTGTCGATGGTCTCGCCGCTCTCGACTTCCGCCCCCTTGGCGAGCGGCCGGCTGCGGCCGTCCGGCGCGAGGGCCTTGACGTCGCCGACTGCGAAATCGACGCGCCCGGCGCTGGCGGCCTGGCCCGTCAGAGGGTATACGGCAGACAAGGCCGCCATCAGGGCGGCGCTGGAGGGCTTCATCTTGAATTCAATGGGCATATCGCCTCCTTCAGAATTCCCGGCGCACGGTCACGGAAACCACTTCGCGCTTGTAGTCGTTCAGGGGAATGTTCGAGTTGGCCCGGGTGTATTGGAACTGGGGCGTGACCAGCCAGGCCTTGGCCGGCGTCCAGGCTAAGCCCACGCCGAGGTTCCACTGGTTGTCGACACGCGTCTTCAGGAAGAAGGGGTCATCCGCGCCATAACGGCGGTTCTCATATCCGAGGTTCGCGAATACCTTGGCATCGCGATGGAATTCGTGCTGGGCGCCGATCCGGCCGCCGTAAAGGGCATGGCCAAGATGTTCGAAGCCGTCCTTGCGAGTCGGCTCGTCGCCGAGATAGACGCCGCCATAGAAGACCGTCTTGAAGCCGGGCAAAGCATGGGCAAAGTTGGCACCAATGACAAAGCGGTCGGCATTGCGAACTTCCTGCGACATGTAGCGCAGGTCGGAATACTGGATGTAAAGGCTCGCCTGGTTGCGGGCGTCGTAGTTATGCTGCCATTGTGCGGTGAAGCCTGCTGCCTCCCGATAGCGATTGTTGTCCACCCAGAACTGGTTGTATTGCAAGGCGGCGCTGAAGGTATCCTTGCCATAGGTGCGGACCACCCCGACATGCGCATCGGCGGAACCTGTATCGAATACATCGACTTCGCTGTTCATGCGCTTGCTGCCATTCAATCCTGCGGTGAGCGCCCACTCTCCACCCAGCGGATGACGCAGACTGATGCCCCCACCTACAGACGTGAAGGTATCGGTTCGCCGCACGCTGCCCGGCGTCAGCGTGAGAATCGCGCCACCGAAGGCGGGGACGGCAACATTGCGGTCGGAAGTTGCGCTATTGACGTTGGTATCGTGGCCGAAGGTGCCCTCGAGATAGCCGCGCACAGTGGTGCGCCCCTGATCCTCTACGCGCTCGATGGCGGAGAGCAACCGGTCGATGGTGACGGCCACCTCGGGCGGGACGCCCTGCTTCTTTACGGTTTCGAATTCCTGCTTGGCGGTCTTGGTCTCGCCCAGCGCAGCGTAGGCACGGGCGATCTCGGCGCGGGCGCGAACGTGGTTGGGATCGACGGCGAGCACACGCTCCAGGGCAAAAACGGCGTTGGTGTTCTTGCCGGTCTCGAGCGCAGCCAAGCCAAGGAGGAAATCGTATTCCGGATTGCCCGCACGTTCAGTCTCGAGAGGTTCCAGGATGGCATAGGCGGCTTTGGCATCGCCCTTGTCCAGCAAGGATCGCGCATTGTCTGTGACTGCATCGGCCTGAACCGCACTGGCCGCCAACAGGCCCGCAGCCAGCAGCGCCATCCGGATCGTATTTTTCGTTTTCTTCACCGAACCTCCTTCCCGGCAATCCAAGCGCATTGCCGGACAAGCCAATACCCGGATTCAAGACGAATCGGGCACCCCAAACAACCGAATGACATTGTAGGTGATTTTCCTACATTCAACCAATTTTACAGCCTGACGCACGACCCGCATTAGCCAACCGGCCCATGCTTAACCTCAATCCCTGTCGGCGTTTCAGCCTGTGCCAGTCCGACCGGTACCAGAACGGTCAATGCCAGGAAACCCAAGAATAAAAGCAATCGCATACGATGCACCCTCCTTCATTAGTTTAGTCTTATACAATAATTCCTAAATGTCAATTAGTTATGTTGTTTTTTTGATACATCACATTAGCTTTGGCAGGCAGCCAAAAAAAACCGCCCTCAGGCGGCGGAGGGCCGGGTGGGCGCGGCTCATCTGACGCAATCCACCAGATAGCGCACCTTGCCGTTCGAGACGTCCTTGACCAGCCCGTGGATGTCGGTCTCGAAGCCCGGGAAGCGCTCGTTGAAATCGCGCGCGTATTGCAGGTAGCGGACAATCGTGCGGTTGAAGCGCTCGCCGGGAATCAGCAGGGGGATACCGGGAGGGTAAGGCGTTAGCAGCACGCTGGTGATGCGGTCTTCCAGCCGATCGATATCGACACGCTCGATCTCGCGGTGCGCCATCTTGGCGAAGGCATCCGCCGGACGCATCGCGGGCACCATGTCGGACAGGTACATCTCGGTCGTCAGGCGCGCCACGTCGTTCGCCTTGTAGACGTCGTGGATCTGCCGGCACAGGTCGCGCAGGCCGACGCGCTCGTAGCGCGGGTGCTTCGCGACGAACTCGGGCAGCACCTTCCACAGCGGATGGTTGCGGTCGTAGTCGTCCTTGAACTGTTGCAGTTCGGTCACCATGGTGTTCCAGCGGCCCTTGGTGATGCCGATGGTGAACATGATGAAGAAGGAGTAGAGCCCGCACTTCTCGACGATGACGCCATGCTCGGCCAGATATTTTGTGACGATGGCCGCCGGAATGCCCCAGTCGGCGAAATCGCCATCGACGTCGAGTCCCGGCGTGATCACCGTGGCCTTGATCGGATCGAGCATGTTGAAGCCATCGGCCAGCTTGCCGAAGCCGTGCCAGCGCTCTCCCGGCTTGAGCATCCAGGCCTCGCGCTCCTCGATGCCCTCCTCGGACAAGTCGTCCGGCCCCCATACCTTGAACCACCAGTCGGCACCCCACTCCTCGGCCACCTTGCGCATGGCGCGGCGGAAATCCAGCGCCTCGGCGATCGACTCCTCCACCAGCGCCGTGCCGCCGGGCTCCTCCATCATCGCCGCCGCCACGTCGCATGAGGCGATGATGGCGTATTGCGGCGAGGTCGATGTGTGCATCAGGTAGGCCTCGTTGAAGACGTCGTGATCCAGCTTGCGGTTCTCCGAATCCTGCACCAGGATCTGCGAGGCTTGGGAGAGGCCAGCCAGCAGCTTGTGCGTCGATTGGGTCGAGAACACCATCGACTCCCTGCATCGGGGCCGATCGGCGCCGATGGCATGGTAATCACCATAGAAATCATGAAAAGCTGCGTGCGGCAGCCAGGCCTCGTCGAAGTGCAGCGTGTCGATCTTCCCGTCGAGCATCTCCTTGATCTCCTCGACGTTGTAGAGAATGCCGTCGTAGGTGGACTGCGTGATGGTCAGCACGCGCGGCTGACCCTTCACCTTCGAAGCGAAGGGATGCGCAGCGATCTTCCGCTGGATATTCTCCCATGCGAATTCCGTCTTCGGAATCGGCCCGATGATGCCGTAGTTGTTCCGCGTCGGCATGAGGAAAACAGGAATGGCGCCGGTCATGATGATCGCGTGCAGCACCGACTTGTGGCAGTTGCGGTCGACGATGACGATATCGCCAGGCGCAACGGTCGAATGCCAGACGATCTTGTTCGACGTCGAGGTGCCGTTGGTGACGAAGAACAGGTGGTCGGCGTTGAAGATGCGTGCCGCGTTGCGCTCGGAAGCCGCCACCGGACCGGTGTGGTCGAGCAACTGGCCGAGCTCCTCCACGGCATTGCAGACATCGGCGCGAAGCATGTTTTCGCCGAAGAACTGGTGGAACATCTGGCCGACCGGAGATTTCAGGAATGCAACGCCGCCCGAATGCCCCGGGCAATGCCAGGAGTAGGAGCCGTCGGCGGCGTAGTGGGTCAGCGCGCGAAAGAACGGCGGCGGCAGAGAATCCAGGTAGGCCTTGGATTCGCGCAAGACGTTGCGGGCAATGAACTCCGGCGTGTCCTCGAACATGTGGATGAAGCCGTGCAGTTCGCGCAGCACGTCATTCGGGATGTGGCGTGAAGTGCGTGTTTCGCCATGCAAAAAGATCGGGATCTCCGCGTTGCGGGTGCGCACGCTTTTGACGAAGGCGCGCAACTCGGCGATGGTTTTCTGTTCATCGTTGGCCAGTTCCTCGTCATCGATGGATAGGATGAATGCCGATGCGCGGCTCTGCTGCTGGGCGAAGGAGGACAGATCGCCGTAGCTGGTGACGCCCAGCACCTCCATGCCCTCTGCCTCGATGGCCTCCGCGAGGCGACGGATGCCAAGCCCGCTCGCATTCTCAGAGCGGAAATCCTCGTCGATGATGATGATAGGAAAGTGGAAGCGCATGTGGGCTCCTGAAAAGCGACGACCCGCGCGGAGCGGGTCGCAACGAATGTGGATGGGCTATTGCGCTAGCAGTAGCTAGATCTTCGGCAGGGTCACGCCGACCTGCCCCTGGTATTTGCCGCCGCGATCCTTGTACGAGGTTTCGCAAACCTCGTCGGACTCGAAGAACAACACCTGTGCCACGCCCTCGTTGGCGTAAATCTTCGCCGGCAACGGGGTGGTATTGGAGAACTCCAGCGTGACATAGCCTTCCCATTCCGGCTCGAAGGGCGTGACATTCACGATGATCCCGCAGCGAGCATACGTGCTCTTGCCCAGGCAAACGGTCAGCACGTTCCGCGGGATGCGGAAATACTCTACCGTGCGCGCCAGAGCGAAGGAATTGGGCGGAATGATGCAATGCTCACCCGTCACCTCGACGAAGGAGTTGGGATCGAAGTTCTTCGGGTCGACGATGGTGCAGTTGATGTCGGTGAACAGCTTGAACTCGTTCGAGCAGCGGATATCGTAGCCGTAGCTGGACGTGCCGTAGGAGACGATCTTGCGGCCGTCGATTTCGCGCACCTGGCCGGGCTCGAACGGCTCGATCATGTTGTGCTCCTTCGCCATGCGGCGAATCCACTTGTCCGATTTGATGCTCATCATGCAAAGCCGCAAAAATAAAGAGCGGATTATCCGCTCTTTGGGGGGGGGGTCAACCGACGATTCAGGTGTTCTGGATGACTATATTGGGGAATTTCGCCGTCATGTCCTTCGCCTGGCTGGCGATCTTGACCGCAATGCGGCGCGCAATGCCGCGGTAGATCTCGGCCACGCGGCCGTCGGGATCCGCCGCAACTGACGGCTTGCCGGAATCGGTCTGCTCGCGGATCTTGATGTCGAGCGGCAGCGCGCCGAGGAACTCGACCTCATAGTCCTTGCACATCCTCTCGCCGCCGCCGGAGCCGAAGATGTGCTCTTCGTTGCCGCACTTCGAGCAGATGTGGATGCTCATGTTCTCGACGATGCCGAGGATGGGGATGCCGACCTTCTCGAACATCTTGAGGCCCTTGCGCGCGTCGAGCAGGGCGATGTCCTGCGGTGTGGTGACGATCACCGCGCCGGTTACCGGCACCTGCTGGGCCAGCGTGAGCTGGATGTCGCCGGTGCCCGGCGGCAGGTCGATCACCAGGTAGTCGACGTCGTGCCATTGCGTGTCGCCCAGCAGTTGCTGCAGTGCCTGCGTGACCATCGGGCCGCGCCAGACCATCGGCGTCTCGACGTCGATGAGAAAGCCGATCGACATCGCCTGCAGGCCATAAGCCTGCATCGGCTCCAGCGTCTTGCCGTCGCGCGACTCGGGCTTGTCGGTAATGCCCAGCATCTGCGGCTGCGACGGCCCGTAGATGTCCGCATCCAGCAGGCCCACATTGGCGCCTTCTGCCGCCAGCGCCAAGGCCAGGTTCACCGCGGTGGTGGATTTGCCGACGCCGCCCTTGCCGGAGGCCACGGCGATGATGTTCTTCACCTGCGGCACCAGCTTGACGCCGCGCTGCACGCTGTGGGAGACGATCTTGCTGTACACATTGGCGGAAACATTGCCCGCGCCCGGGATCGCCTTCAGCTTGTCGATCACGGCCTTGCGGATGGCGTCGATCTGGCTCTTCGCCGGATAGCCCAGTTCGATGTCGACCGCAACATCCGCGCCGTCGATCTTGATGTTCCTTGCGGAACGCGTGGTGACGAAATCCTTCCCGGTATTCGGATCAATGACTTCCTTGAGGGCGGTCTGCACCTGCAGTTCTGAAATTCCCATTGCGTGCTCCATTAGAATTTTAATACCCGACTATTATACTCAGGATAGGCAGGTCGAAGGCATGAGAATACAGTTTGCCGGCCTCAACTGCTAAAATCACTGTTTTTTCAAGCAAATTCCGCAATGTCCCAGCCGCGCAAGATCTTGGTCACCAGCGCCCTCCCGTACGCCAACGGCGCCATCCACCTCGGCCATCTCGTCGAGTATATCCAGACCGACATCTGGGTGCGCTTCCAGAAGATGCGCGGCCACGAATGCTGGTACGTCTGCGCCGACGACACGCACGGCACCCCGATCATGCTGCGCGCCGACAAGGAAGGCATCACGCCCGAGGCGCTGATCGCCCGGGTGCACGGCGAGCATTCGCGCGACTTCGCCGGCTTCCTTGTCGCCTTCGACAACTATCATTCGACGCATTCCGAGGAAACGCGCTTTTTCGCCAACGACATCTACGGCAAGCTGAGGGCCGCCGGCCTCATCGAGGTGCGCCCCATCGAGCAGTTCTACGATCCGGTGAAGGCAATGTTCCTGCCGGACCGCTACATCAAGGGCGAGTGCCCGAAATGCGGGGCCAAGGATCAGTACGGGGATTCCTGCGAGGCCTGCGGCGCCGCCTACGCGCCGACCGACCTGAAGAACCCCGTCTCCGCGGTGTCCGGGGCCACGCCGGTGCGGAAGTCCTCAGACCATTATTTCTTCAAGCTGTCCGATCCGCGCTGCCAGGAATTCCTGCGCCGTGCCACGCGCGAGGTCTGCCGCGGCCAGCCCGAGGCCGTGAACAAGCTGCAGGAGTGGCTCGGCGCGGAAGGCGAGAACAGGCTCACCGACTGGGACATCTCGCGCGACGCGCCCTACTTCGGCTTCGAGATCCCAGACGCGCCGGGGAAGTATTTCTATGTCTGGCTGGACGCGCCGATCGGCTACTTCGGCAGCCTGAAGAACCTGGCGGCGCGTACCCCCGCCATCGATGTTGCCGCCTTCACCGACCGGGAAGCTGCGTCGCGCGCCGGCACCGAGCTGTACCACTTCATCGGCAAGGACATCCTTTATTTCCATGCCCTGTTCTGGCCGGCCGAACTGGAGCATGCCGGCTACCGCATTCCCACGGCGGTCTTCGCCCACGGCTTCCTCACCGTGGACGGCCAGAAGATGTCGAAGTCGCGCGGCACCTTCATCACCGCCGAGAGCTATCTCCAGCAGGGCCTGAACCCCGAGTGGCTGCGCTACTACTACGCCGCCAAGCTCAATGCCACCATGGAGGACATCGACCTCAGCCTCGACGACTTCATCGCCCGGGTGAATTCAGACCTTGTCGGCAAGTACGTCAACATCGCCTCGCGCTGCGCCGGCTTCATCCACAAGCGCTTTGGCGGCGCGCTGGCCGCCTCCGCCAGCGGCCTGCTCAGCGACGCACAGGCAGCGGGCGAAGCCATCGCCGCGCACTACGAAGCGCGCGAGTATGGCAAGGCGCTGCGCGAAGTGATGGCGCTGGCCGACCGCGCCAACCAGTTCGTCAACGACCATGCGCCCTGGGAACTGGCCAAGAAGGCGGGCGCCGAAACGCAGTTGCACAACGTCTGCTCGGAAGCGCTCAACCTGTTCCGCCTGCTCACGATCTACCTCAAGCCGGTGCTGCCCAAGCTGGCCGCCGACGTCGAAGCCTTCCTCAAGATCGCACCGCTCGCCTGGTCCGACGCCGCGACGCTGCTGCCGGCCGGCCATGTCATCGGCGAATACAAGCACCTCGCCACGCGGGTGGAGCGCAAGCAGATCGACGCCCTCGTCGAGGCCAACCGGGAATCGCTCGCCCCTGCTCCGCAGCCGCATTCGCAGCAGCGCCACGCCGAGCACCAGCAACACACCGAGGAGAAAGCTGCCGTGTCCCACATCAGCATCGACGACTTTACGAAAGTCGACCTGCGCATCGCGCGCATCGCCAACGCCGAGCACGTCGAAGGCGCGGAAAAACTCATCAAGCTGACGCTCGACCTCGGCACCGAGACGCGCACGGTGTTCGCCGGCATCAAGTCGGCCTACGATCCCGCGACGCTTACCGGGCGCCTGACGGTGATGGTGGCGAACCTGGCGCCGCGCAAGATGAAATTCGGCCTGTCCGAAGGCATGGTGCTGGCGGCGTCCGGCGAGGGACCGGGTATTTTCCTGCTCAGCCCCGACAGCGGTGCGCAGCCGGGCATGCGGGTGAAGTAGGTCATGGACGTACGGCACTTGGTCATTCACGGTCGAGTGCAGGGGGTCGGATTTCGCGCCTCGCTTGCCTGGGAGGCGCAGAAAATAAATGTCACTGGCTGGGTGCGCAATCGACGTGACGGTACGGTCGAGGCCATGATCCAGGGCGACGACGAAGCCGTTGCTGCCCTCATCAACTGGGCGCGCACCGGACCCTCCGGAGCGCAAGTCAGCCGGGTCGAAGTCGAACTCGGCAGCGGGGAATTCACAAACTTCGAACAACACCCAACCGCATGACACTCACCGACCTGCGCTACATCGTCGCCCTCGCCCGCGAGCGTCATTTCGGCCGCGCCGCCGAGAAATGCTTCGTCTCCCAGCCGACGCTGTCGGTGGCGGTGAAGAAGCTCGAGGAGCAGCTCGGCGTGACGCTCTTCGAACGCTCTCCGCAGGAAGTGCGCGTCACCCCCGTCGGCCAGCGCATCGTCGCCCAGGCCGAGCGGGTGCTGGCCGAGGCGGCGCAAGTGGCGGAGATCGCCGCCGCCGACAAAGGTCCGCTGGTCGGCCCCTTGCGCGTCGGCGTGATCTTCACCATTGCGCCCTGGCTGCTGCCGCGCCTGGTGCCGCTGGTGAAGAAGCGCGCGCCGGCCATGCCGCTGATCCTCGAGGAGAATTACACGCACCGACTCATCGAGAAACTGAAAAACAACGAGCTCGACCTGGCCATCCTCGCCCTGCCGGTGGACGAGCCATGGCTTTCGACTCAGCCCGTCTATGACGAGCAGTTCCGCGTCCTCGTGCCGGCCGGCCATCCCTGGGCCGCGCAAAAATGCATCGCGCCCTCGGCGCTGCCCGACGCGCAGTTGCTCATGCTCGGCCCCGGCAACTGCTTCCGCGACCAGGTGATAGACCTCTGCGCCACGGCGAACAGCCAGTCCGGCGTCTCGCCGCACGTGATCGAGGGCAGTTCGCTGGAAACCATCCGCCACATGGTCGCCAGCGGCGTCGGCGTGACGGTCATGCCCGCCTCGGCGGTGGACGACATCCGGCCCAAGGATCCGCTCCTGTGCGTGTTGCCGTTCAATAAACCCAGCCCGGCGCGCCGCGTCGGACTGGTCTGGCGGACCAGCTACCCGCGTCATCGGGCCATCGAGGTCGTGCAGCGCGCCCTGCTCGATTGCAAGCTGCCCGGCACGCGCGCCGTTGCCAGTAAATAGTCAATAACTATCGATCAGGTAGAAAATTACAATTTCCTTTTTGCTTGATATGGCTTTATCGTTTACATGCCAAGGCCATGAAGTCTTGTCATTTTGCAACCCACGTGAGGAGCTAGACCATGAAACAACTTAAAGGAAGCAAGACCGAGCAGCACCTGAAGGACGCCTTCGCCGGCGAATCCCAGGCCAACCGCCGCTATCTCTATTTCGCAGCCAAGGCCGACGTCGAAGGCTACAACGATGTCGCCGCCCTGTTCCGCTCCACGGCGGAAGGCGAGACCGGCCACGCCCACGGCCACCTCGAGTACCTCGAGCAGGTCGGCGATCCGGCCACCGGACTGCCGATCGGCCCCACCGCCGACAACCTGAAATCCGCCGTCGCCGGCGAGACCCACGAGTACACCGACATGTACCCGGGCATGGCCAAGGACGCGCGGTCGGAAGGCTTCGACGAAATCGCCGACTGGTTCGAGACGCTGGCGAAGGCCGAGCGTTCGCACGCCAACCGCTATCAGAAGGCGCTCAACGAACTCAACGCATAACGCGCTCCCAACCCGGTCGCCCTTGAGGCGGCCGGGCACCCCGAACATCAGCAAGAGGATAAACGCATGGCCGCACCCCGCGAAGGCAATCTCGAAGCCCCGACCCGGCATCCGCTCGACTGGAACAACCCGGCTTTCTACGACGAAGCCGCGCTTTTCCATGAAATGGAGCGCGTCTTCGACATTTGCCATGGTTGCCGGCGCTGCGTCAGCCTGTGCCAGTCCTTCCCGACCCTGTTCGATCTGGTGGACGAATCGCCCACGCTGGAAATGGACGGCGTCAAGAAGGAGGACTACGTTAAGGTGGTGGATCACTGCTACCTGTGCGACCTCTGCTACATGACCAAGTGCCCCTACGTGCCGCCGCACGAGTGGAACCTGGATTTTCCCCACCTCATGCTGCGCGCCAAGGCGGTGAACTTCAGGAAGGGCACGACCAAGCTGCGCGACAAGGTGCTCACCAGCACCGACATGGTCGGCAAGCTCGCCGGCATCCCCGTCGTCGCCCAGACCGTGAACGCCGTCAACAAGATCGGCCCTGCGCGCAAAACGCTGCAGGCCGTCGCCGGCATCCATGCCGAGGCCTGGCTGCCCGAATTCTCCAGCCGGCCGCTGCGCAGCCGCCTGGACAAGCTGCCGCTCGACACGCCGGGCGAAGCAGGCGGCACGACGAAAGGCAAGGTGGCCCTCTTCGCCACCTGCTACATGAACCGCAACGAGCCCGGCCCCGGCGAGGATCTCGCCGCCGTGTTCGCCCACAACGGCATTCCGGTCACGCTGGCCGAGAAGGAGCGCTGCTGCGGCATGCCCAAGCTGGAACTGGGCGACCTCGAGTCCGTGCGCGCCGCCAAGGAAGCGAACATCCCGGTGCTGGCGAAGCTGGTCGACGGCGGCTGGGACCTCACCGCGCTGGTGCCGTCGTGCGTGCTGATGTTCAAGCAGGAACTGCCCCTGATGTTCCCGGACGACCCCGACGTGCAGAAGGTGAAGGACGCCTTCTACGATCCCTTCGAGTATCTGATGCTGCGCCACAAGGAAGGCAAGCTGAAGACGGACTTCAAGCAGCCCCTCGGCAAGGTGGCCTATCACGCCGCCTGCCACCAGCGCGTGCAGAACATCGGCCCGAAGACCAAGGAAGCGCTGTCGCTGGTGCCGGACACCACGGTGGACATCATCGAGCGCTGTTCCGGCCACGACGGCACCTATGCCGTGAAGCGGGAGTTCCACGAATTCGCCGTGAAGATCGTCAAGCCGGTGGTCAACCGCGTCAACCAGGCCCAGCCCGACCATTACGGCAGCGATTGCGCCATGGCGGGCCACCACATCGGCCACATTCGCGCCGACGGCACGTCGCCCGAACATCCCGTCACGCTGTTGCGCCTGGCCTACGGCATCTGAAAGAAAGGAAAGACAAGCAATGCTGACCCACGAGAAACTTTACAGCCTCGAGCACTACGCCCGCATCCGCCCGGAGTTCCGCGCCAAGGTGATCGCGCACAAGAAGAACCGCCAGCTTCCAATCGGCGAGCATGCCACCCTGTATTTCGAGGATACGCTGACCATGCAATACCAGGTGCAGGAAATGCTGCGCCTCGAGCGCATGTTCGAACCGGAACCGATCCAGGAGGAACTGGACGTCTACAACCCGCTCATCCCCGACGGCCACAACTGGAAGGCCACCTTCATGGTCGAGTACGGCGACGTCGACGAGCGCCGCCGCATGCTGGCGAAACTGATCGGCATCGAGAAGAAGGTTTGGCTGCAGGTGGCAGGCTGCGACAAGGTGTACCCCATCGCCAACGAGGACCTCGACCGCGAAACCGAGGACAAGACCTCCGCGGTGCATTTCCTGCGCTTCGAACTGACGCCGCAGATGATCGCCGCGGCGAAAGGCGGCGCGGCCATCCATGCAGGCATCGATCACGACCAGTATCGTGAAGCCGTCGTCGTGCCGCAATCGGTGCGCGATTCGCTGGTGGCGGATCTGGCGTAGGTCGGCCTTCAGGCCGACTCATGCCGCCATGTCGGGCTGAAGCCCGACCTACTGGTAAACCACCTCGACGTTCTCCGCCTGCAACCACTGCTGCAGGCCGGCCAGCAACTCGTCGTCGAGGCGCACGCGCCAGGCTTCTCCCAGCGGCAACTCGCACTCGGCCTGCGCGTTGCGGTAGCGCACGCGCACCGGGCAAGGGCCGTTGCGATAGGGTGCCAGCAGCGTGCGCAGCTTCTCCGCCGCCGTATCGTCGCGGCTGACTTTCCCGTTCAGCGCCACGCGCAGCACCTTGGCGAAGCGCCCGCGCGCCTCGGCCAGGGTCATCAGCCTATCCGCCA
>WBZL01000565.1_pt1 | contig 41350 bp, 42 predicted proteins | sample 5204291 | NCBI WGS metagenome assembly WBZL01 (sample SAMN12344345, study PRJNA552823) | activated sludge metagenome | biome: Activated sludge suspended growth; feature: Nitrification reactor; material: Wastewater; isolation source: activated sludge from nitrification reactor of wastewater... | reverse complement strand
TGCCATTGAACTACACCCGCATTGTTCGAGTAATTCTAATGCGCATCTTGATTAGCCTGCAATAAGAACCCTCGTATGCAGCTTGGGAAGCTGCCGTTCTACCATTGAACTACACCCGCGTCAGGCGGCATTCTACTGCCGATGCGCCGCCTCCCTCAAGCCGACGCCTGTTAAAATCCCCCCATGGAAATCAGGGTCAACGGCGAACAGCGCAGCGTTGCCGCGGCATGCTCGGTGGCGGAACTGCTGCGCGAGATGGGGCTGGAAGGCAAGCGCCTGGCGGTCGAGCGCAACGGCGAAATCGTGCCGAAGAGCGGGCATGCCGCCGCGCAGCTCGCCGAGGGCGACAACATCGAGATTGTCATCGCCGTTGGCGGCGGATAAGGGATTATGAAAAGCGACCAACTGACCATCGCCGGCAAGGCGTACTCTTCGCGCCTGCTCGTCGGCACCGGCAAATACAAGGATTTCGACGAGACCCGCACGGCCATCGAGGCCTCCGGCGCCGAGATCGTCACGGTGGCGATCCGCCGCACCAACATCGGCCAGGAGCCGGGCCAGCCGAGCCTGCTCGACTACCTGCCGCCGTCGAAATACACCCTGCTGCCGAACACCGCCGGCTGCTACACCGCGGAGGATGCCGTGCGCACGCTGCGCCTGGCGCGCGAGCTGCTCGACGGCCACGACCTCGTCAAGCTGGAAGTGCTGGGCGATGCGCAGACGCTGTTCCCCGACATGCCGCAGACGCTCGCGGCGGCCGAGACGCTGGTGAAGGATGGCTTCAAGGTGATGGTGTATTGCGCCGACGACCCGATCCAGGCCAAGCGGCTGGAGGAGATCGGCTGCGTGGCGGTGATGCCGCTGGCGTCCCTCATCGGTTCCGGCATGGGCATCCTCAACCCGTGGAACCTGCGCCTCATCATCGACAATGCCAAGGTGCCGGTGCTGGTGGATGCGGGGGTTGGTACTGCCTCTGACGCGGCGATTGCCATGGAGCTGGGCTGCGATGGCGTGCTGATGAACACGGCGATTGCCGGCGCGCAGAATCCGGTGCTGATGGCCTCGGCCATGCGCAAGGCTGTCGAGGCGGGGCGCGAGGCCTATCTAGCGGGGCGCATGCCGCGGAAGCTCTACTCGGCCTCGCCGAGTTCCCCAACTTCGGGAATGATAGGCAAGTCCTGATCAGGCAGCCAGCGCAGTTTTTTCCTTGAAGAGGGCGGCCAACTCCGCCGCCGGCAGGGGTTTGGAGAAAAGGAAACCCTGCATTTCGTCGCAGCCGCATTCCACCAGGAATTCACGCTGCGCCTCCGTTTCGACCCCCTCCGCCACCACCGACAGATCCATGCTGTGCGCCAGCAGGATGACCGCGCGCGTGATCGCCATGTCGTCGGCGTCGCCGGGGATGTCGCGCACGAAGGAGCGATCCACCTTCAGGCAATCCACCGGGAAGCGCTTCAGCACCGCGAGCGACGAGTAGCCGGTGCCGAAATCGTCGATGGCGATATGGATGCCGATCCGGCGCAACTCCTCCAGCGTGGCGATGGCGCGGTCGACCTGCTGCATCACCATGCTTTCGGTGATTTCCAGTTCGAGGTACTCCGGCAGGAAATCCGGCTGATCGATGAGGGTGCGGATGCGCAGGGCCAGGTCGCGCTGCTGGAACTGGCGCGGCGACAGGTTGACGGCGATGCGCAGCGGCGGCAAGCCCTCTTCCTGCCACAGCCGGGCCTGTCGGCAGGCGCGCGCGATGACCCATTCGCCCACTTCCAGGATCAGGCCGGTCTCCTCGAGAATCGGGATGAACTTGTTTGGCGGCACCAGGCCCATGTCCGGACTGCGCCAGCGCAGCAGCGCCTCCACCCCGGTGATGGCGCCGCTGCGCAGATCCACCTTGGGCTGGTAGTGCAGCTCGAACTCGTTGCGCGCCAGCGCGTGGTGAAGCTCGGCGCCGACCTCCAGCCAGTCGGCGGCGGCGCGATTCAATTCAGGATCGAAGAAGCGGTACTGGCCGCGTCCCGCCTGCTTGGCGGCGTACATGGCCTTGTCCGCCGACATCAGCAGCGTCTGCAGATTGTCGCCGTCCTGCGGATACAGGGCGAAACCGAGGCTCGCCCCGGGCACGATCTCGCGCCCGGAGAGCGTCATCGGCGGGCTGAGTGCGTCGAGCAGCTTCTGCGCGACGAGGGTGGCGTCTTCCGGCCGTGCCAGGTCGTTGAGCACCACGACGAATTCGTCGCCGCCCTGGCGGGCGACGGTGTCGGTGTCGCGCAGGCAGCCGGAGAGGCGCCGCGCGATCTCCTTCAGCAGTTCGTCGCCGGCGTCGTGGCCGAGTGTGTCGTTGATCGTCTTGAAGCGGTCCAGGTCGACGAAGCCGACCGCCATCAGGCCGCTGTTCCGGCCGGCGTGCGCCAGCGCCTGGCCGAGCCGGTCGTTGAGCAGGTTGCGGTTGGGCAGGCCGGTCAGCGTATCGAAGCTCGCCATCTCGGAGAGCTTCTGCTCGAAGCGCTTGCGCTCCGAAATGTCCTGCAGCACTCCGGTCATCCGGAGCGGCCCGGTGTCGTGGTACTCCATCTCCGCCTTGGTGTGCACCCAGCGGATGTCGCCGTCCGGCAGCAGGATGCGGTAATCCATCTCGGCGGACAAGGCATCGCCCTTGACCACGTCGTTCAGCTTGACCTTCAGGCTGGCGCAGTCGTCCGGATGGATACGTTCGAAGGCCAGGCTGTTGCTCGGCTCATGCTCGTGGGGATCGAAGCCCAGGATGCGGTAGGTTTCCTCGGACCACCGCAGCGCCTGCGTGCGCATGTCCCATTCCCAGCTGCCGACATGGGCAAGGGCCTCTGCGCGGCCGAGCAGGGCCTCGTTGCGGCGCAGGGCCGCCTCGGCTTCGTTGCGTCCGGCCTCGGCGCGCAAGGCGGCAATGGCGTGACCGATGTCGTGGGCGAGGTCTTCCAGCAGGCCGCACTCCGCCTCGCCGAAGGTGTCGTTGGTGGCATAGATGACCAGCGCTCCCTCATTCCTCCCGTCGACCAGAAGGGGGAAGGAGGCGCAGGCGTTGAACTTCATTTCCAGTGCGAAATCGAGCCAGGGGGCATAAAGCGGATCCGTCAGCACGTCGCGCACGATGCAGGGCTGGCCGCTGCGCAGCGCACGGCCCACCGTGCCGTGGCCGCGTTGCTGGTTCTCGTCCCAGGTGACGATGCCGGATCCCAGGCGGGCGTGCATCGCAGGGTTGCCGGCTCCGGCGAGCAGCACCGCCCGCTTTTCCGGGCTGTGCTCCTTGCCGGCGATCCAGGCGAAATAGTAGCCGCCTGTTTCGACGACGACATTGCAGGCGCGTTGCAGCAGCGTGGTTTCGTCGAGCGCCTCCCGCGTCGCCTGCGTGACGGCTGATAGCATGCGCAGGGCGCGGTTGGTGCGCTGGATCTCGATCTCACGTTGAACCTGGGTCGTGACGTCCTGGGTGGAGCCGATGATGCGCGCGGGCCGCCCGTCGCGGTACTCGGCCTCGCACACCATGTGCACGTGGCGGACAACACCGTCCTCCCATGTCACGCGATGCTCGAACTCCAGGGCCGAATCCTTCCCCTCGGCGAGGCTGCGGATGCCCATGGCGACCCGTTCCCGATCGTCCGGGTGCGTGCGCGCGATGACGGCCTCCTTGCTGGCTTCGATTTCGCCGGGTTCATAGCCGAAGATGCGGTACATCTGGCCGGACCAATAGACCGAATTGTCGAGCAGGTTCCATTCCCAGCTGCCGACATGCGCGATCTGCTGGGCGCGGTCGAGTATCGACTCGCTCCTGCGCAGTGAAGATTCGGCCCGCGAACGGCTCTCGCCATCGCGAAATCCACGCAGGCCGTGGCTGATGTCCCCGGCCAGGTCCTCCAGTAGGGCGCACTCTTCCTCGCCGAAAGCGTCTTCAGAGGCGGCATAGATGACCAGCACCCCGCGAATGTCACCGATATGCAGCGGAAAGGAGCCCGCCGAGGCATAGCCGCGCTCGAGCAGCGCTTCGCGCCAGGGCGCCGCGCGGCCCTCCTTGGCCGTGCTGCGGATGATGAAGGGCTTGCCGCTGCGTATCGTCGTGCCGGCATTGCCCTGCCCGTGGGCCGAGTCCGCGTCCCAGCTGATGCGCGCATTTTCCAGGAAGCCGTTGTCGAAGCCGGCGGAGGCCACCGGGGTCACCGTCTTGTCCGCGTCGTTCTCCCCATAGCCGATCCAGGCGCAGCGGTAGCCTCCAACCTCGATGATGACTTTGCAGATGGCGTCGAGCAGTTCCATCTGGTTGTCCGCGTCGCGCATGGCCCGGTTTACTGCCGAGATCAGGCGCAGGGCGCGATTGGACCGCTGGATTTCGATTTCACGCTGCACCGTGGCGGTGATGTCATGAATGACCGCTGTGACCCTCAGGCCCTTTGCGGTCTGGCGCGGCCCCAAACTGATGCTGGCGGTGAATTCGCTGCCATCCTTGCGCCGGGCGCGCAGCGATGCCTCGGAGCCGATCCCCATGCGGCGCTGTCTCGGCTTGTCGGCAAAGTCCTCGCGCAGCGATGCATGCCGCTGGCGCAGGGATTCAGGCACCAGCGCCTCGATGGGCAGGCCGGACATTTCGCCCGGACCGTAGCCGAACAATTCCTCGGCGCGGGCGTTGGCCTTCAGGATAGTGCCCTTGCCGTCGCTGACGAGGATGCCGCCGGGCGCGGTGTCGAGCAGGGCGTCGTAACTGTCGCCGAGTTCGTTCCGATCGGTTTCCAGTCGGCGCAATTGCAGGGTGGCGCTCCAGACCAGAACGGCAAACAGGGCAAAGCCGAACGCCACCAGAAGCACCGTGCCTGCTTGCAATTGGAACACGCCGCCTTGCCAGCGCATGGCCAGCGCCATGCCGAGCAACAGCGCGGCGATCAGTGCCGATATGCGGATGAGCATCTGTGAGCCGGAGTACTTGCTGGGCATGACTGTCGGTTTTCCTGCCTTTACTGTGTGGCGTGCTGCAGATAGACTGCGGTACCTTAGTTATACGGCCACCGGGCTTGTTTCTTTAGGGAAATCGCTGTTTCCTCGCATGCCCGCCCTGACATGACCCCTGAGGCTGAATCCTCAAAACGCCCGATACGCAGCTACGTCCTGCGACAGGGGCGCGTGTCGAACGCACAGGCGCGCGCGCATGAGGCGCTGCTACCCCGCTACGGCATCCCTTTTTCTCGGCAACCACTTGATCTTGAAGTGGTATTTGGGCGACCCGGGCGGAAAATCCTGGAAATTGGCTTCGGCATGGGCGAGACGACCGCGGCGATTGCTGCGGCGCATCCCGAGATCGACTATCTGGGCATTGAAGTGCATACGCCCGGCGTGGGCAGCCTGCTCAAATTGATCGATGCGAGCGGCGCGGCCAACCTGCGCATCGTCCAGCACGACGCGGTGGAGGTGCTGCGCGACATGATCGCGCCGGCCGCGCTCGATGGCGCACACATCTTCTTTCCCGACCCATGGCCGAAGAAACGCCACCACAAGCGCCGCCTCGTGCAGGCTGACTTTGTCGCCCTGCTGGCGAGCCGGCTCAAATCCGGAGCCTACGTGCACCTGGCCACCGACTGGCAGGAATACGCCGAGCAGATGCTGGCGGTGCTTGTCGCCGAGCCGCAACTTGAGAACACGGCGGCCGCTTTCGCGTCGCGGCCGGAATACCGTCCGCAAACCAAATTCGAAAGCCGGGGCCTGAAGCTGGGGCACGGCGTCTGGGACCTTGTTTTCCGGCGTAAGTGACATGAGCGAGACCTACGACGAGCATTACCTCAACAGCGTCACGGCGCTGGGCGACGCGCAAGAAGTCGTCGCCAGCCAGGCGGTGTTTACCCGCCGCGGCATCAAGCTGATCGAGAAGGGCACGCGCATCACTTCCGCTTTTCGTGAAAGGCTGATGCAGCACAAGCTGCTGCCGCCCATCGACGAATGCCTGTCCGTCGCCAACGGCGTCACCCATGTCGGCCTGCGCGACCGTGCCCGCGCCATACTGGATTCCGAGCCGCGCTTCCAGCTCATCCGCACGGCCCTGCCCGGAACGGAGCGGCTGCTCAACGCCTTCTACGCCATGCCGATGAATTCGCCGCTGGCCTTCAAGCTCACGGTGGCGCGCGAGCAGCGCCCGGTGGTTTTTGAGCACAGCGTGCAGACGACCCTGATCGCGCTCTTCCTGGCCATCAAGAGCCGCCTGACCGACCGCGATCTGGCGACCGTTGCGGCGGCGGGCATGTTTCACGACATCGGCGAGCTGCATATCGACCCGGACCTGCTGCGGGCAGGCCGCCGGCTCGACAGCGCCGAACTGCGCCACGTCTATGCCCATCCGATGACCGCCTACCTCATCCTGCAGGAGTATCCGCTTTTCCATCCGGAGATCAGTTCGGCGGTGTTCGAGCACCACGAGCGGCTCGACGGCAGCGGCTATCCGCGCGGGTTGAAGGGCGAGGAGATCGGCCCCATCGGCCAGATCCTCATGCTGGCCGAGGCGGTTACCACGCTGTTCGAGAAGAGCTGGCGCACGCACGGCGCCTCGCGCCTGTCGGTGATGCTGAAGATGAACCGGCGCAAGTTCAACCGCGAGCTGGTCGACCACCTGGTCGGCCTGCTGCACGGCGGGGAGCCGGAGGGGCTGGACAGCCAGGGTGAAGTGTCGGCCGAGGCGGTGGTCGCCCAGCTCGACCAGCTGGCCGAGGTCTTCCGCAACTGGCACGGCGCCTACCAGAGCTGCGCGGTGGATACGCCGAAAGTCGTCGACGCGCCGCTCGTCGAATTCGTCAATCAGCGCGTCATCGGCCTGGAGCGCGCCCTGCTGGAAACCGGCTTCCATCCGGACGAGCTGTCGGCGCTCACCGCCGGCATCGAGGACGACGCCGTCGCCCTCGCAGAGATGCAGCTCATGGCGCGCGAATCGCGCTGGCAGGTGAGCGACATCCTGAACGAGGTGAGGCGCCGCTGGACGGAACTCGAGGCGGATGAAGGCGGCCGTACCCTCGTCGAAAGCTGGGTGAAGCGGGCTGAGTCCCTGATCAGTTCCTGAGGAATATCTGCAGCAGGTCGTTGAGGAAGCGCCGGCCGCGCTCGGTCGGCGCGATGCGGTCCGCCGACATCCGCAGCAGGCCGCGCGCGGCGGCCTCGTCAAGCTGCGGACGCACCATGTCCAAAGTCAGTCCCGTCCGCTCGGCGAACAGCCGCAGCGGGACGCCTTGCGTGAGCCGCAGCGCATTCATCATGAACTCGAAGGGCAGGTCCTCGGCGCCGACCGCGTGCGCCTCCTGCACAGCGTCGCCGCCCGTCACCGCCCGCAGATAGGCCTGCGGATGCTTGTGCCGCATCTGCCGAAGCACGCGCTCCGGCGACGACAGCTTGCCATGCGCGCCGGCGCCGATGCCGAGGTAGTCGCCGAACTGCCAGTAGTTGAAGTTGTGCCGGCATTCGCTGCCGGGGCGGGCGAAGGCGGAAATTTCGTAATGGCCATAGCCGAACGAGGCCAGCACGTCCTCGACGATGTCCTGCATCTGCGCCGCCTGGTCGTCGTCCGGCAGCGGCGGCGGGGCGCGGTGGAAAGCGGTGTTCGGCTCCAGCGTCAGGTGGTAGGCCGACAGGTGCGGCGCGCCGAAGGCCGCCGCCTCGCGGATGTCGGCGCGCGTCTCCTCCGGCGTTTGCCCCGGCAGGGCGTACATCAGGTCGAGGTTGACCTGGTCGAAGTGCTTCAGCGCGAGCGCGACGGCGCGCCGCGCCTCGTCGGCGTCGTGGATGCGACCGAGCGCGGCGAGATGGCGCGGGTTGAAACTCTGCACGCCGACCGAGAGCCGGTTCACGCCGGCGGCGCGGTAGGCCGCGAAGCGGCCGGCCTCGACGGTGCCCGGGTTGGCCTCGAGCGTGATTTCGGCGTCGGGCAGCAAAGTCAGCCGCGCGCGCACGGCGGAGAGCAGGGCGTCGACCGATTCCGGCGCGAGCAGGCTGGGCGTGCCGCCGCCGATGAAGACGCTGACCACCGGCCGGCCCCAGACGAGCGGCAGCGACTGCTCCAGGTCGGCGATGAGGGCGGCGAGGTAGGCGGCTTCCTGCTGGGGAAGCAACACGCCGGGCCGCCCCAAGTGTTGCTTCGCCCCCTGGGGGGAGGGCGCCGCGGAGCGGCGACTTCGGGGGGGGCTGATTTCGTGCGAGTTGAAGTCGCAGTAGGGGCACTTTCGCACGCACCAGGGGAAATGCACGTAGAGCGAGAGCGGCGGCAGGGTCGCCAGGCCGGCCGGTGCGGCGCCGCGGCCCGCGGAAACAATCGGGATGACGCGTTGCGTCATGAAGGCGTTCAGATCCCCGCGCGCAGGCGCTCGGCGAGCTTGGCGAAGGCGCGCGCGCGGTGGCTGATGCCGTTCTTCGCTTCCGCCGTCAGCTCCGCCGATGAACAGTTCTCCGAAGGCACGAGGAACAGCGGGTCGTAGCCGAAACCGCCGCAGCCGCGAGGCGCCGTCAGGATCTCGCCGTGCCATTCGCCCTCGGCGACGATCGGCTGCGGATCCTCGGCGTGGCGCACCAGCACCAGCACGCAGACATAGTGGGCACGACGGTCGTTGTGCATGGCGAGCTCCGCAAGCAGTTTGGCGTTGTTGCGCGAGTCGCGCGTGTCGCGGTCGCCGTCGCGGCCTCCGTAGTAGGCGGAGTGCACGCCCGGCTCGCCGCCCAGCGCCGGCACGCACAGGCCGGAGTCGTCGGACAGGGCCGGCAGGCCGGACAGCTTCGCGGCATGGCGCGCCTTGGCCAGCGCGTTCTCGATGAAGGTGCAGTGCGGCTCCTCCGCCTCCGGCATGTCGAAGGCCGATTGCGGCACGACCTCGATGCTGAACGGCGCGAACAGCGCCGAGAACTCGCGCAGCTTGCCGGGATTGTTGGAGGCGAGGACGAGCTTGCTGATCATGCCGTCTGCGCTAGAGCCCGAGGGCGGCCTTCTGCGCGGCCACCAGTTGCGCGATGCCCCCCTCGGCCAGCGCCAGCAGGCTGTCGAGCTCGCGGCGCGAGAACGGCGAGCCTTCCGCCGTGCCCTGCACCTCGATCATGCCGCCCGAGGCCGTCATCACCACGTTCATGTCGGTGTCGCAGGCGGAGTCTTCCGGGTAATCGAGGTCGAGCACCGGCGCGCCGTCGTAGATGCCGACGGAAATCGCGGCGACCAGCTCGCGCAGCGGGTGGCGCGCAATGGCGCCCGCGGCGACCAGTTTGGAAAAGGCATCGTGCGCGGCGACGCAGGCGCCTGTGATGGAGGCGGTGCGCGTGCCGCCGTCGGCCTGCAGCACGTCGCAGTCGATGTGCACGGTGCGTTCGCCGAGCGCCTCCAGGTCGGTGACGGCGCGCAGGCTGCGGCCGATCAGGCGCTGGATCTCCAGCGTGCGCCCGCTCTGCTTGCCCTTGGCCGCCTCGCGCGAAGTGCGGGTATGCGTGGAACGCGGCAGCATGCCGTACTCGGCGGTGAGCCAGCCCTGGCCGAGGCCGCGCAGGAAACCCGGCACGCCCGCCTCGACGCTGGCGGTGCACAGCACCCGCGTGTCGCCGAACTCGACCAGCACGGACCCCTCGGCATGCCGCGTGAAGTTACGGGTCATGCTCACCGGCCGCAGTTCATCCGCACGCCTTCCGCTGGGCCTGGCTTTCTGTTCGCTTTTCACGCTTCACTCCTCACTTCGAATATTTGCGGATGGCCGCGTTGATTTCCTGGATGGCCCGCTCGATGTCCTCGTCGGACAGGTTGGGCAGCGGCTGGGCGCCCTTGCGCGCCTTGGCGAAGGCCTCCATCTGCGTCGTGAAGGAGTCGATCGGCATGGTCTTGGTCGACACGCTGCCGAGCGTGTCCTCGGCGTAGTTGTCTTCCCAGCGGATGGCGATCATGGAGAGGTTGTCGGCGTTCTCGCCGCCGCGGGCCTCGGCCTGGTTCAGCAGGGCCGGCGTGGCCTGCAGGACGTTGCCGGTGCTCATGGCGCGGGGGATCACGTCGCTCGGCAGCGGCCCCCATACGCCGTCCGTGCAGAGCAGGATGACGTCGCCCGTCATCAGCGGCGTCTTCTTCGAGAAGTCGACTTGCGGCGCGCTGGTGCCGCCCAGGCAGCTGAAGATGCGGTTGCGCGCCGGATGATGCACGGCGGCCTCAGCCGTGATCAGGCCGTCCTCGACCATGCGCTGCACGCGCGAATGGTCGCGCGTCACCCCCAGGACGCGCCCGCCGCGGATGGCATACAGGCGCGAGTCGCCGGCGTGCGCCCAGTAGGCGATGGAGTCCTGCACGATGCAGGCAACGCAGGTGGTGCGCGGCGCCTCCGGCAGGAAGCGGTCCGCGGCATAGTCGAGAATGGCGTGGTGGGCGTTGTTGAGCGCGCCGGAAAGGAACAGGAAGGGGTCCTTCAGCAGCGGATGGGCTTCGCGCTGGAAAGCCTCGGTGATGAATTGGACCGCGATCTGCGCCGCGACCTCGCCATGCAGGTGCCCGCCCATGCCGTCGGCGACGACCATCAGCAGCGAGTCGCGCGAATAGCTGTAGGCGATGCGGTCCTCGTTGGTCGGGCGCTTGCCGGGACGGCTTTCCTGGTAGATGGTGAATTTCATGCCGCCTCCGCCGGGCCGCCCGCGCTAGCGCAGGCAATAGTACGGCACCCCCTCCCCTCCTCCCCCGCAGCGCGGGGGAGGTGACCGGTCACCCCCGCCCTTGGGGCGGGGGAAGGGGGGTGGGCCGTGTTGCTCCCAGGGGTGCGCTTGCGCACCCCTGCCCTTGGGGCGGGGGTTGGGGGGTGGGTCGTTTTCATTTGATCAGATCTCGCACGCGTTTGCGCAGGCCGCCGAGAAACGTGGCCCGGGGCACGCTGCGCGCCTTGTCGGCGAGCGCCTTCTGCAGGGCGAACACGCTCTGCGGACGCTCGAGGTAATTGAGCCGCATGCACCAGTCCACGGTTTCCAGCAACTGCTTCGAATACTTGTCCGGCCAGCGCCTGACGGCCGTGGCCAGTTGATCGCGCTCGAGGCGCTGGTCGGCCGCCTGGGGCGCCGCTGCCGCCATGCAGGCGTACATGCTGGCGCCGACCGAGTAGATGTCCGTCCACGGCCCGAGCAGCTCGCGCCGGGTGTTGTTGTACTGCTCGGGCGCGGCGAAGCCGGGCGTGTACATCGGCTTGAGCAGCGGCGTGTCGAGCGACAGCGTCTGGCGCGCGGCGCCGAAATCGATCAGCACCGGCGTGCCGTCGTTGCGCAGATAGATGTTGGAAGGCTTGATGTCGAGGTGCAGCAGCTTGTGCGTGTGCACCTCGCGCAGGCCGTTGAGCAGACGCGCGAAGATGGCGCGGATGAAGCTCTCGCGGATCTCGCCCTTGTGCTTCTGGATGTGTTCCTGCAGGGTGCGGCCGCGCTCGTAGTGCATCACCATGTAGACCGTTTCGTTGGCGCGGAAGAAGTTCTGCACCCTGACCACGTTGGGGTGGGAGATCTTGGCCAGGGCGCGGCCTTCCTCGAAAAAGCACTTCATGCCGTAGCGGAAGGTCGCCACGTTCTCCTCGGCGATCGAGGGCAGGGCGTCGCCCTGCGAGCGCAGCGCCAGCGAGTTGGGCAGGTACTCCTTGATGGCGACCGGCGTGTCATCCTTGTCGAAGGCCAGATAGACGATCGAGAAGCCGCCCAGCGAAAGCTGGCGCTCGATGCGGTATTCATCGAGCTGGTAGCCCGGCGGCAGCGGAACGTTGGCTTGGGGTGGCATCGACAAGGCGAGACGACAGGCCGGGTGCGGCCGGCGGGGGTTCAGGTTAAGATAAGATCAGGATTGTCATTATTTATCGCCGCGCTGTAAAGCTGCGGATTGAGAGAACATACATGATCTACAGCATGACGGGATATGCCGCGCAGATGCGCGACATCGGGCACGGCATACTCCACCTGGAACTGCGCACGGTCAATTCGCGCTATCTCGACATGACTTTCCGCATCGTCGAGGAAGTCCGTGTCGTCGAGCCGGCCCTGCGGGAAATGATTTCCGGCCGCCTCAATCGCGGCAAGGTCGATTGCCGGCTCAACCTGCTGCCTTCCACGACGGCGCCGCGCGAGGCGAGCGTAAACCGCGCCCTGCTCCAGCAATTGGCCACCCTGCAGAGGGAGGTGCATGGCCAGTTGCCCGATGCACCCCCCCTCAGCGTCAGCGAGGTGCTGCGCTGGCCCGGCATGCTGGGCGACGACCAGATCGGGGCGGATACCCTGCAGGCCGAATGTGCCGCGCTGGCGAAGAGCGGACTCGACGAACTGCTCGCCACCCGCGCCCGCGAGGGCGAAAAGCTGGCGGCGATGATCCTGGAGCGGGTCGAGCGCATGCGCGCCCTGGTGGCCGAAGCGGGGCCGAAGCTGCCGCAGGCCCTGGCCGAATACCAGGAGCGCATGGCGACCCGCCTGCGCGAAGCGGCCGCCAGCCTGGACGAGGAGCGCATCCGCCAGGAGATGGGCCTGTTCGCCACGCGCGTGGACGTGGCCGAGGAGCTGAACCGCCTTGTCGCCCACCTCGACGAGGTGGCGCGCGTCGTCGGCAAGGGCGGCGCCATCGGCAAGCGGCTGGACTTCCTCATGCAGGAACTGAACCGCGAAGCCAACACCCTCGCCTCGAAATCGGTTTCGGCCGACATCACCGCCATCGCCGTGGACATGAAGCTGCTCATCGAGCAGATGCGCGAGCAGGTGCAGAACATCGAATGAGCGGAAACCTCTTCATCGTCTCCGCCCCCTCCGGCGCGGGCAAGACCACGCTGGTCAAAATGCTGCTCGAACGCGATGCCGGCATTAAGCTGTCCGTCTCCTACACCACGCGCGCGCCGCGGCCGGGGGAAGTGAATGGCCGCGAATACCATTTCGTCGATGTGCCGGCCTTTCTCGCCATGCGCGAGCGGGGCGAGTTCCTGGAAAGCGCCGAGGTGCACGGCAATCATTACGGCACGTCGCGCGTCTGGATCGAAGCGCGGATGGCGGCCGGACACGACATCCTGCTGGAAATCGACTGGCAGGGCGCGCAGCAGGTGCGCAAGCTGTTCCCGGGCTGCATCGGCATCTTCGTCCTGCCGCCCTCGGTCGAGGCGCTCGAGCGGCGCCTGACGGACCGCGGCCAGGACAGCGCCGATACCATCGCCCGTCGCGTGGCCGCTGCGCTGACCGAGATGCGCCATGTCGGGGAGTTCGAATATGTTATTATTAACAACAAATTGCCGGAGGCGATCGAAGACCTCCAGACCGTAGTGCGCTCGGTGCGGCTGCGCTACCGCTCGCAACTGACCCGCCACCGCGCGCTTTTCTCGTTCATCGAACAGGACACTTAGGAAAATCATGGCCCGCATTACCATTGAAGATTGCCTGAAGAAGATTCCCAACCGCTTCCAGCTCACCCTGGCCGCCACCTATCGCGCCCGCCAGCTGACCCTCGGCGCCTCGCCCATGACCGAGGGTGAGAAGGACAAGCCGACCGTCATCGCGCTGCGTGAAATCGCCGAAGGCAAGGTCGGCCTGGAAGTGCTCAACCGCGGGCAGGCCTGAGCCGCCGCCGCCGCGCGGGAGGGGATGGTGACCGGATATGCAAGTCTCCGCGCCATCCCGTGGCCCGCAAACCGCTGAAGCCTACGAATCCGAGCGGCGCCTCCAGCTGGAAAAGCTGAGGGAGCTGCTCGGCACCTACCTCAAGTCCGAAGACATCGAGCGCGTCGCCGCCGCCTTCCTCTTTTCGGCGGAGGCGCACAAGGGGCAGTTCCGCATCAGCGGCGACCCCTACTTCTCCCATCCGCTCGCCGTCGCCGGCATCCTGACCGGCTGGCACCTCGACGCCCAGGCGCTCATGGCGGCGCTGCTGCACGACGTCACCGAAGACACCGAGATCACCAACAAGGAGATCGGCGAGAAGTTCGGCAAGGTCACGGCCGAGCTGGTCGACGGCGTCTCCAAGCTGGACAAGATCGAGTTCCAGTCCATCGAGGACGCCCAGGCCGAGAACTTCCGCAAGATGCTGCTGGCGATGGCGCGCGACGTGCGCGTCATCCTCATCAAGCTGGCCGACCGGCTGCACAACATGCGCACGCTGGACACCCTGCGGCCGGACAAGCGCCGCCGCATTGCCCGCGAGACGCTGGAGATCTACTCGCCGATCGCCAACCGGCTGGGCCTCAACAACCTCTACCGCGAGCTGCAGGAGCTGGCTTTCCGCCACGTCTGGCCGCTGCGCTACAACGTCCTGGCCAAGGCCATCAAGGCGGCGCGCGGCAACCGGCGCGAGGTGGTGGGCAAGATCCAGCAGGCGATCAAGGAACGCATGGTCGAGGCGAAGATCGAGGCCGAAGTGATGGGCCGCGAGAAGCACCTGTTCGGCATCTATCGCAAGATGCGCGGCAAGTCGCTCTCCTTTTCACAGGTGCTCGACATCTACGGCTTCCGCGTCATCGTCAAGGACGTGCCGACCTGCTACCTGGTGCTGGGCATCCTGCACGGCCTGTACAAGCCGGTGCCGGGCAAGTTCAAGGACTACATCGCCATCCCCAAGGGCAACGGCTACCAATCGCTGCACACCACGCTGATCGGCCCTTACGGCACGCCCGTGGAGGTGCAGATCCGCACCACCGAGATGCACCACGTCGCCGAATCGGGCGTCGCCTCGCACTGGCTCTACAAGGACGACAAGAGCCTCTCCGAGCTGCAGCAGCGCACGCACAAGTGGCTGCAGTCGCTGCTCGAGCTGCAGTCGACCTCGGGCGATTCGGCGGAATTTCTCGAGCACCTCAAGATCGACCTCTTCCCCGGCGAGGTCTACGTGTTCACGCCGATGGGCAAGATCCTGCCGCTGCCGCGCGGCTCGACGGCGGTGGACTTCGCCTATGCCGTGCACACCGACATCGGCAACCGCTGCGTCGCCTGCCGCATCAACCACGAGCTGATGCCGTTGCGCACCGAGCTGCGCAATGGCGACCAGGTCGAGGTCATCACCGCCGCGCACGCCAATCCGAATCCGGCCTGGCTGTCCTACGTCAAGACCGGCAAGGCGCGCTCGCAGATCCGGCATTTCCTCAAGACCGTGCAGCAGGCCGAATCGGCGCGGCTCGGCGAACGCCTGCTGGCCAAGGCGCTCGCCGACCTCAATGCCGGGCTGGATACGATCAAGGAGGCGACCTGGGAGAAGGTGCTGCGCGAATCCGGCGCGAAGGTGAAGGAGGAAGTGATGACCGACATCGGCCTGGGCAAGCGCCTGGCGCCGGTGGTGGCGCGCCGCCTGCTGCTGCACGGCGAGGCGCAGCAGGCCGAGGTGCGCGCGGCGGGGCCGGTGCCGATCCGCGGCACCGAGGGCATGGCGGTGCAGTTGGCGCGATGCTGCCAGCCGATTCCCGGCGACCCGGTCGTCGGCTCGATCAAGAAGGGCCAGGGGCTCATCGTCCACGTCTTCGACTGCCCGGGCATCATCAAGTCGCGCGTGCAGGAAGCGGACAAGTGGCTGGACGTGGAGTGGGCGCCGGAGAGCGGCCGCAGCTTCGACACGCGCATTCGCGTCGTCGCGCAGAACGCGCCCGGCGTGCTGGCCAAGGTTGCCGGCGGCATCGCCGAGGCCGGCTCGAACATCCTCAACGTAAACATGGACGAGGAGCGCGATGCCTGCACGGCGATCGACTTCATCCTGCAGGTGACCGACCGCGTACACCTCGCACGCATCATGCGCTCGCTGCGGCACATCCCCGAGGTGGTGCGCATCTCCCGCGTGCGGGAGTAGAATTCCCTCTTCCGAAGCACCTATAGGCATCGACATGGCCCAGTACGAATCCGAGCACACCCAGTTCATGCGCCAATGGATGGCGCAGCACCCAGAGGAGATTGCGGAGCAGCAGAAAGGCCGCGCCCTGTGGTGGGACAAGGCGCCGCAGACGCCCGACGAGCAGCAGCGTTTCAAGGAATCGAAGGTGCCGCAGAAGGCCTACGTCTACAGATAAGGGAAAGTCAGCCGCCGTGCCACGGCGGCTGACTATTCTGCCGCAACAACTTGCTCGCCCCTTCCATCGTTTTCGTCGATCTCGAGACCACCGGCGCCAATCCGGCCTTCGACCGCATCATCGAGGTCGGCATCGTCAAGGTGAGCGGCGGCCGGATCGAGTATGAGTGGTCCGCGCTGGTAGATCCGGGCGAATCCATTCCGCCGATGATCCAGGGCTTCACCGGCATCAGCAACGAGATGGTGCGCGGTGCGCCGCGCTTCGCCGATCTCGCCGAAGAGGTGTTCGGGCGCATCGAGGGCAGCCTCTTCGTCGCCCACAATGCGCGCTTCGACTACGGCTTTTTGAAAAACGAGTTCAGGCGCCTGGGACGCGAGTTCCAGCCGCGCGTGCTGTGCACCGTCAAGCTCTCGCGCGCGCTGTATCCCGAGCACCATCGCCACGGCCTCGATGCCCTCATCGCCCGCCACAACCTCGCCTGCGACGCGCGCCATCGCGCGCTGGGCGACGCGCGCGTGCTGTGGGATTTTGTGCAGCTCGCCTACCGCGAGAAGCCGGCCGAGGCGATCCAGGCCGCGTTGAAGAAAGCCATGAAGATGCCCAGCCTGCCCTCCGGGCTGGAGCGCAGCGCGCTCGACATGGTGCCGGAGGGGCCGGGCGTGTACCTTTTCTATGGCGTGAATGAACTGCCGCTGTACATCGGCAAGGGCGTCAGCATGCGCGCGCGTGTGCAGTCGCATTTCGCCGCCGATCACGGCAGCGGGCGCGCCATGCGCATCGCGCAGGAAGTGAAACGCGTCGAGTGGGTCGAGGCGGCCGGCGAGCTCGGCGCCCTGCTGCTGGAGGCGCGCCTCATCAAGGAAAAGTCTCCCATCCACAACCGCCGCCTGCGGCGAAACGACGAGCTGTGCGCCCTGCGCCTGAAGGAGGACGGCGGCGACGTTGCCGTCGAACTTGTGCCGCTGGCCGGCGCCCCGGCGGACGAGCTCGGCGAACTCTACGGCCAGTTCAAATCGAAGCGCGAGGCCCACAACACCCTGCGCGAACTTGCCGCCGAGCATGGCCTCTGCCTCAAGCGCCTTGGACTGGAGCAGGGCAAGGGCCCCTGTTTCAACCAGCAGATCAAGCGTTGCAAGGGCGTCTGCGTGGGCAAGGAAAGCCCGCAGCGCCATGACCTGCGCCTGAAGACGGCGCTCGCCGTGCTGAAATTGCGTACCTGGCCCTTTCCGGGACGCATCGCCATTCGCGAACACGACGCGAACGGCGAGCGCTGCGAATGGCACCTGTTCGAATCCTGGTGCTATCTCTGCACGGCGAAGAGCGAGGCCGAGCTGCATGAAGCCGCCGCCGCGCGTTACGGGACGCACTTCGACCTCGATACCTACCGCATCCTGCGGCGCGAGCTGGAGAAGCGCGCCGGGTCGATGGATATCGTGCGCCTGGATCCCCCGTCATTCCCGCGCGAGCGGGAATCCACCGAAGCCGCCTGAAGCGCCATGGGCGAAGACGGCAAAATCCGCATCTCCAAACTGATGTCCGAGCAAGGGCTGTGCTCGCGGCGCGAGGCCGACGCCTACATCGAGCGCGGCTGGGTGTTCGTCGACGGCGAACGCGTCACCGAGCTGGGCAGCCGCGCGCTGCCGACGCAGAAGATCACGCTCAGCCGCGAGGCGCAGTCGAGCCAGTTGTCGCGCGTCACGATCCTGCTCAACAAGCCGGTCGGCTACGTCTCCGGCCAGGCCGAGCAGGGCTACAAACCGGCGGTGACCCTGGTCACCGCTGCCGCGCGCCATGCCGGCGACAAGTCGCCGCAGCGCTTCAACCCGGCGCACCTCAAGGGCCTCGCCCCGGCGGGGCGCCTCGACATCGACTCGACCGGACTGCTGGTGCTGACCCAGGACGGTCGCATCGCCAAGCTGCTCATCGGCGAGGACTCGCGCATCGAGAAGGAATACCTGGTGCGCGTCGAGGGCAGGCTGGACGCAAAACAGCTGGCCCTGCTCAACCACGGCCTCTCGCTCGACGGCCAGACGCTCAAGCCGGCCAAGGTGAGCTGGCAGAACGAGGACCAGCTGCGCTTCGTCCTGCGCGAAGGCAAGAAGCGGCAGATCCGCCGCATGTGCGAACTGGTCGGCCTGAAGGTCACGGGCTTGAAGCGCGTGCGCATCGGCAGCGTCAAGCTCGGCGATCTGCCGGGCGGCAAGTGGCGCTACCTGCGCGAGGAGGAGCGGTTTTGATTTTCCGCTGCCTCAGGCCCGCCAAGTGGCCCCGAGGACCCCGGTCGCTTCCCGGCGAAAGTCAGCCTCCAGGATACGGCGCGGCACACGGCTTGAGCACAAGATAACCCGCTCTGGCACGCGCCGTGCGCATCGTCTGGCTCCTCGGTCTCATCGCTGCTGCCCTTTTCGCGGGCATTGCCCTCTATTTGCAGCCGCTCAAGCCGACCGTCATCAGCCTGCAATTCGCCTTCAGCGAATCCGCATTCCTCGCCGTACTGCATGGCTGGCAGGCCGAGGGCGTTGCCCGCTTCAGGGCGCATTTCGTGGCGGATTACGCCCTGCTGGTTTGCTATGGCGCTTTCGGCTACACATTTTCCAGACGGGCCCGGGTTTTCAGCAGTTGTCCGTCCGGACGCAAGCGACTGCTCACCTGGGCGCTGCCGCTTGCCGCGCTGGCGGACGCCATCGAGAATGCCCTGCATCTGCACCTGACGTCCGCAGCGCCGCAGGCTGCCGCCGCGCTGTTCCCGGCTGCCGGCGTCGCCGCGACGATCAAGTGGCTGCTCCTGGGGGTGTTCGCGGCCGTCGCCGTATTCGGCCTTGGCAAACGAAGGGGCTAATGCACTGCGCTGCACCTGGCAGTAGGATCCGCCTAGCCCACCCGCGCTTCCGCCGGCGGCTCCCACGGCATGAGGTGAATGCTCGAGGCGAGCAGGCTGACGCGCGCCGCCGCTCCGGGCGCGATGCCGTTGCGCTCGGCGACATGGGTGGGCACGGAGAAGGCCAGCGGTTCGCCGCCGCCTTCCGGCTGCAGGCGGATCTGCGTGAAGGGTCCAAGGCGCACGCAGTCGCGCACGGTGCCGGCGACGGGGTTTTCCGCCTCGCCGCGCGAGGGCCGCTCGCGCCGGTGCAGCAGCACGCCTTCGGGCGGGATCACCCAGGAGACGCGATCACCGGCCTTGCCTGCGACCTGCGCCACTTCAAGGCGGTGGCCGAGCCAGGCCAGCCGCAGGCCGGTCCCCTCACTGACCAGCGTTCCCTCGAAGAGATTCTGCAGACCGACCAGTCGCGCGATGGCGGCGTTGTCGGGTTGCGTCATCACCTTGTCCGGAGCGCCGGTCTGCAGGGTGTTGCCCTTGTGCAGGATGGCCATGCGATCGGCCAGCATGCGCGCTTCGTCGAGGTCGTGCGTCACCAGCAGCATGGGGATGTTGAGGTCGGCGCGCAGCCGCGCCAGTTCCTGCTGCAGCTTGCGCCGGGTGACCTGGTCCACCGCCGAGAAAGGCTCGTCGAGCAGCAGCACGGCGGGTTCGCGCGCCAGGGCGCGCGCCACCGCGACGCGCTGCTGCTGGCCGCCGGAGAGCGCCGCCGGCTTGCGCATTTCCAGTCCGTCGAGGTGCACGCGGGCGAGCAGTTCATGCGCGCGCGCCAGGCGCTCGGCGGCGGGCAGGTGGCCGAGCGCGGCGGCGACATTCTCCTGTGCCGTGAGGTGCGGGAAGAGGGCATAGCTCTGGAAGACGAAGCCGATGCGCCGCGCCTGCACCGGCCGATTGATGGCGGTGTCGGCATCGAACCAGGTCTCGCCGTTGCAGCGGATGGCGCCCGCCGCCGCCGCATGCAGCCCGGCGATGCAGCGCAGCAGCGTCGATTTGCCGCTGCCGGAGGGCCCGACCAGCGCCAGCAGCTCGCCCGGCGCGCAGGACAGGGTCGCCTCGAGCGGGATCGGCGTGCGCTGGCTCAGGCGCGCATGCAGTCCTTCAACGGCTTCAGCCACGATGGCCAATCCGCTTGCCGAGCATGTTGATCGCCGTGATGGCGGCGAGGGAGAAGGCCACCAGCGTTGCCGACATGACCGCGGCGCCATGGTCGTCGAAGGCCTGCACGCGGTCGTAGATGGAAATGGCGACGGTGCGCGTCTCGTTGGCGATGTTGCCGCCGACCATCAGCACCACGCCGAATTCGCCCAGCGTATGGGCGAAGGTCAGCACGATGGCCGTGAGCAGCCCCGGCCACGCCAGCGGCAGCTCGACCTTCCACAGCGCCTGCCAGCGCGTCATGCCGCAGCACCAGGCGGCCTCGCGCACCTCGCGCGGGATGGCGTCGAAGGCGCGCTGCACCGGCTGCACGGCAAAGGGCAGGTTGAAGATGATCGAGGCAAGCAGCAGGCCGTCGAAGGTGAACACGAGCGCGCGGCCGGTGAGCGATTGATACAGGCTGCCGAGGACGGTGGCCTCGCCGAAGGCGACCAGGAGATAGAAGCCGAGCACCGTCGGCGGCAGCACCAGCGGCAGGGCCACCAGGGCTTCGACCACGCTCTTGCCGGGGAAGCTGCGCCAGGCCAGCGGCCGTGCCAGCATCACCGCCAGCGGCAGCAGGATCAGCGTCGTCGCCAAGGCGAGTTGCAGCGAGAGGGCGAGGGCGGGCCAATCCATGGCGAGAGATTACTTGTCCGCGTCAGGCAGCACAAATCCGTGCTTGGCGAGAATCGCGCGTGCTTCGGCCGACTGGATATGGGCGTAAAAGCGCCGCGCCGTTTCGCCGGCGCCCTTGACGAGCGCCATGCGTTGCCTGAGCGGCGCATGCCATGACTCCGGCAGGGTGACAAAGGCGCCCTTGCCGGCGAACTCGTCGGCGCGCAGCAGCGACAGCGGCAGGATGGCCGCCTGCGTCGAGCCGCTGATGCCGAAGCGCGCCGCCTGGGCGGCGTTCTCGCCCAGCGCCAGCTTGTCCGCCACGGCCTCCCAGGCGCCGACATGCTGCAGGGCTTCGCGTGCGGCGCGGCCGTAGGGCGCGTGCTCCGGGTTGGCGATCGCCAGGCGTTTCAGGCGGCCGTCGCGCGCCGCCGCCGCCAGGTCGCGCAGCCGGTTGTCCGCTTTCACCCGTGAGCCATGTGGAATGAACAGTGCGATGCGGCCGATCGCATAGAGCGCGCCCGGACCTTCGACGCGGCCCTCGGCGATCAAGGCGTCGACATAGGATTCGTCGGCGGAGAGATACAGTTCGAAGGGCGCCCCCTGCGCGATCTGGCGGCGAAAAATGCCTGAAGAGCCGAAGCTGAGATTGACCTGCCCGCCGCCGGCGCGCGCGTGGGCCGCGGCGACTTCCGTCAGCGCGAACTTGAGGTCCGCCGCTGCCGCGATGTTCGGCGCGTCGGCGGCGTGCGCGGCCGGCATCAGATTCAACGCGAGCAACAGCAGGATCAGGACAGGTTTCATGCCATGAATGGTTGACAAAAACAGTCGGCGAAACTGTAACACGCAGAATGGTCCGCCTCGAACATGCATGCGCGACAGGCAGTGTCGCGCAATTCACGGGCTTGATAAGGCGCCCCGTGGAATTAGAAATAATTAATATGTCCCGGAAATTGACATTTATCAATACATGACGAATGCCGGTTGGACTAGCATGAACGTCGATCCTTATGGGCGGCAAGCACTTTCCGCGAGCAGCATGAATATTTCCAGCATCATCGTGCACGCCAAGCCGACCGAGCTCTCGTCGGTGCGCGGCAGTCTCGAGCAACTCCCCGGCGTGGAGATCCAGGCCGCGAGCGAGGACGGCAAGCTCGTCGTCACCATCGAAACCGAAACCGATGGCGAAACCACCAGCACATACGATCGCATCGGCCAGATGGATGGCGTGATGTCGGTCGCGATGGTCTTTCATCAGTACGAACCCGATCCCGATAACGAAGTACCCGCGCAGGCTGGCCGCGAGGCCACGCCCGAACTTCTTAATGGAGGCTCCAAATGAAACTGACGCGACGCGAGTTTATCAAGGCCAATGCGGCCGCTGCTGCGGCGACGGCCGCGGGAATCACGCTGCCCATGTCGGGTACGGCGCTGGCGCAGGGCGCCGACGGCGTGCGCTGGGACAAGGGCGTCTGCCGCTACTGCGGCACCGGTTGCGGCGTGCTGGTCGGCGTCAAGGACGGCCGTATCGTGGCCACGCAGGGCGACCCGGACGCGCCGGTGAACAAGGGCCTGAACTGCATCAAGGGCTACTTCCTGGCAAAGATCCAGTATACGAATGACCGCCTGACGACGCCGCTGCTGCGCATGAAGGGCGGCAAGTACGACAAGAACGGCGAGTTCGCCCCGGTCAGCTGGAAACAGGCCTTCGACATCATGGAAGAGAAGGTCAAGGCCACGCTGAAGGCCAAGGGGCCGACGGCGGTCGGCATGTTCGGTTCGGGCCAGTGGACCATCTGGGAAGGCTACGCCGCCAACAAGCTGTACAAGGCCGGCTTCCGCTCGAACAACGTGGACCCGAATGCGCGCCACTGCATGGCTTCCGCCGTGATGGGTTTCGTGCGCACCTTCGGCGCCGACGAGCCGATGGGCGTGTATGACGATGCCGAGCACGCCGACGCCTTCGTGCTGTGGGGCTCCAACATGGCAGAGATGCATCCGATCCTCTGGTCGCGCATCACCAACCGCCGCCTCTCAGCCAAGCATGTCAAGGTGCATGTGCTGTCCACCTTCACGCACCGTTCCTGCGAGGTGGCCGATGCCGAGCTGATCTTCAAGCCGCAGACGGACCTGGCGATCCTCAACTACATCTGCAACTACATCATCCAGAACAACGCGGTGAACCAGGATTTCGTCGCCAAGCACGTCAACTTCGCCCAGGGCGTGACCGACATCGGCTACGGACTGCGGCCGAATCATCCGCTTGAGCAGGTCGCCAACAACAACGGCTACCCCGGACCTGCGGGCGCGGACGGCAAGCCCACCGTCAAGGGCAACCCGATGGCCGCCAAGCCGATCACCTTCGACGAGTTCAAGCAGTTCGTGTCCACCTACACGCTGGATTACACCGCGCAGCTCTCCGGCGTGCCGAAGGACAAGCTGGAGGCGCTGGCCAAGCTGTATGCCGACCCGAAGACCAAGGTCACCTCCTACTGGACCATGGGCTTCAACCAGCACACCCGCGGCACCTGGGTGAACAACATGATCTACAACGTGCATCTGCTGGTGGGCAAGATCTCCGAGCCGGGCAACAGCCCCTTCTCGCTCACCGGCCAGCCTTCGGCCTGCGGCACGGCGCGCGAAGTCGGCACGTTTGCCCATCGTCTGCCGGCCGACATGCTGCTCGCCAATGCGGACCATCGCGCGGTCGCCGAGAAAATCTGGAAAGTGCCCGCCGGCACCATCGTCGGCACGCCGGGCTATCACGCCGTGCTGCAGGACCGCATGCTCAAGGACGGCAAGCTCAACTTCTACTGGACGACCACGACCAACAACATGCAGGCCGGGCCGAACATCAATCAGGAGCGCTATCCCGGCTTCCGCAACCCGGAAAACTTCATCGTCGTGTCGGATGCCTACCCGACGGTGACGGCGCTGGCCGCCGACCTGATCCTGCCCTCCGCCATGTGGATGGAGAAGGAAGGCGCCTTCGGCAACGCCGAGCGGCGCGGCCAGTTCTGGCGCCAGCAGGTGAAGGCGCCGGGCGAGGCCAAGTCCGACTTGTGGCAATACCTCGAGTTCTCCAAGCGCTTCAAGACCGACGAGGTCTGGCCGGCCGAGATTCTCGACAAGAACCCCGAGTACAAGGGCAAGACCCTGTACGAGGTGCTCTTCACCAACGGCGAGTCGAACAAGTTCGACAAGGCCGAGGCTGCCAAGACGAATGCCCATGCCTGGGCGGGGTACACGAACGACGAGACCGAGTATTTCGGCTACTACGTGCAGAAGAGCATATTCGAGGAATACCGCAAGTTCGGCGTCGGCAAGGGCAAGGATCTCGGCGAGTTCGACCACTATCACAAGGTGCGCGGCCTGCGCTGGCCGGTGGTCGACGGCAAGGAAACCCTGTGGCGCTACCGCGAGGGCTACGATCCCTACGTCAAGAAAGGCGAGGGCGTGAGGTTCTACGGCAAGCCCGACGGCAAGGCGGTGATCTTCGCCCTGCCCTACCAGCCTGCCGCCGAGCAGCCGGACGCCGAGTACGATCTGTGGCTATGCACCGGCCGCGTGCTGGAGCACTGGCATACCGGCACCATGACGCGCCGCGTGCCGGAGCTCTACAAGTCCTTCCCGGACGCAGTCGTGTGGATGCATCCGAAGGACGCCGACAAGCGCGGCCTCAAGCGCGGCGACATCGTCAAGGCGATTACCCGCCGCGGCGAGATCCAGTTGCGCGTCGACACGAAGGGACGCAACAAGATGCCGGAAGGCCTGGTGTTCATCCCCTTCTTCGACGAGCATCGGCTTGTTAACAAACTGACGCTGGACGCCACCTGCCCGATCTCGAAAGAGACCGACTTCAAGAAGTGCGCGGTCAAGATCGTCAAGGCCTGACCGGATAAGGCATCAGGGAGCGCACGGGCGGGCGGCTGCGGCTGCCCGCCCGCAAGCGTAAGCCGGTATTCATGATGGAAGCCGAAAAGCCGAGAAAGGCCTCCGCCGCTTCGCAAGCACGGCGGCAGTTCCTGCTCGATACAGCGCGCATGGCCTGCGGAGTCGGCCTGCTCGGGGTCGGCGTCGGCCTGTATGCCAAGCAGGCGAAGGCGCTGCCGCCGCTGGCGCTGCGTCCGCCCGGCGCGATGGCCGAGAAGGATTTCCTCGGCGCCTGCGTGCGCTGCGGCCTTTGCGTGCGCGACTGTCCCTACGACATACTCAGCCTGGCCAAGCCGGAAGAGCCGGTGGCTACCGGCACGCCCTATTTCGTCGCGCGGCAACTGCCTTGCGAGATGTGCGACGACATCCCCTGCGTCAAGGCCTGTCCGACCGGCGCGCTCGACCACAAGCTTACCGATATCGACAAGGCGAAGATGGGCCTCGCGGTGCTGGTGGACCACGAGAACTGCCTCAACTATCTCGGCCTGCGCTGCGATATCTGTTACCGCGTCTGCCCGGTGATCGACAAGGCCATCACGCTGGAGCAGCAGCTCAATGCCCGCACCGGCAAGCATGCCCTTTTCATTCCCGTGGTGCATTCCGACGCCTGCACCGGCTGCGGCAAGTGCGAGAAGGCCTGCCCCCTGCCGGTGGCAGCCATCAAGGTCTATCCGACCGAGCTCGCCCGCGGCGAGCCGGGCAAGCATTACCGCCTCGGCTGGGTGGAGAAGGACAAGGCCGGCGGCAGCCTGGTGGCGCCCGACCTGGAACATCGCTACAACCTGCCGGAAGGCATGCGCTACGAGTCGGGCCGCGGCTTCGTGCCCGGCGGCGAGGCGGCGCCCGCAGCGCCCGGCACACAACCGGTTGCGCCCAAGGCATTGCAGGGAGGCAAGTTATGAGCATCGGGGCCGAAGCCATTGCCGCCAAGGGGTGGCTGGGCGCGCACAAGTGGCTGCTCGCGCGGCGTGTCTCGCAGCTCGGCATCCTGGTACTGTTCCTGCTCGGGCCGCTGGCGGGCGTGTGGATCGTCAAGGGCAACCTGACGTTCAGCTATACGCTGGACTTCCTGCCGCTGACCGACCCCTACATCCTGCTGCAGTCGTTGCTGACGCTGCACCTGCCGGAAACGAAGGCATTCGTCGGGGCGGCCATCGTGCTGGCGTTCTACCTGCTGGTGGGCGGGCGCGTGTTTTGTTCCTGGGTCTGCCCGGTGAACATGGTCACCGACGCGGCGGCGTGGCTGCGCGAGCGGATCGGCATCAAGGGCGGCGCGCACATTTCGCGCGAGACGCGCTACTGGATCCTCGCCATGACCCTGGTGCTGGCACTGGCGACCGGCACGCTGGCGTGGGAGCTGGTCAATCCCGTGTCGATGTTCCATCGCGGCATCATCTTCGGCATCGGCGCCGCCTGGGCGATCATCCTCGCGGTGTTCCTCTTTGATCTGTTCGTGATGAAGGACGGCTGGTGCGGGCACCTCTGCCCGGTGGGTGCCTTCTACAGCCTGATCGGGAAAGTCAGTCTGCTGCGCACGGTGGCCGTCGAGCGCGCCGCCTGCAACGATTGCCTGGATTGCTTCGTCGTCTGTCCCGAGCCGCAGGTGATCCGCCCCGCGCTCAAGGGCATCGACGGGGCGGGGCCGGTTATCCTGGCCGCCAATTGCACCAACTGTGGCCGCTGCATAGACGTCTGCTCGAAGGATGTCTTTGTCTTCGGCACGCGTTTCGGCAACGAAGTGGAGAAGGTTTCGCCGCAGGCGCGGAAAATGGCGCCGGCGGCGTGCAAGTAGCACGGTGGGTTTTTTTAACTTTTGACGTGAAGGGAGACGATCATGAAAAGGTCCGTCACGATAGTGTTGGCAGCGGCATTCGCCGTGATTTCCGGGTGGAGCATCGCCCAGCAGATGGCCGGCGTGCAGACGCTGCGCGGCGCGGACACGGCCGCCGCGGATAAGGCGCCCGATCAGAAGGACTACGTGGGCAAGAAGCCGGGCCTGCAGCAGCCGATCGCGCGCACCTTCAAGGAGCAGCCACCGCTGGTGCCCCATGCCGTAGACAATTTCGACGAGATCAACGTCACCGAGAACCAGTGCATGGATTGCCACAGCCCGGAGAAATACCGCGAGAAGAAGGCGCCCAAGCTCGGCGACAGCCACCTCGCCTTCAGCAGCGACGGCACGAAGAAAACGCTGACCATGGACCGCTACCAGTGCAACACCTGCCATGTGCCGCAGGTGGATGCCAAGCCGCTGGTGAATAGCACCTTCGTCGGCAACATACCGCCGAAGCAGTAAGCGCGCCCCTTCGCGTCAGAGCTGGACCTGCTATCAGGCCGCGACCGGCAGAGCCGGTTGCGGCCTTTTTTTCGTCCGTCCGCGCGAGCCCCTGCTACGCTTCGTAGGCGATCAGCACCACGTCCGCCGCCTGCTCGCGCAGGGGAATCAGGGCCTGGTAGGCCGGCGAGGCAAACCAGGCGCGAGCGGCGGCTGCATCAGGGAAGCGCAGCACCACCGTATCCGCATGAGGATGTTCTCCGCTGAACACGGCCATGCGCTTGCCGCGGAAGACGATCTCGGCCTGCCAGGGCGCCAGCGAGGCCGGCACCTGGCTTCGATAGGCCTCCCATTTATCGGGATCCCTGATGCTGATGTGGCCGATGACGTAAGCCGCCATACGCCTGCCTTCAATGCAGCCCGAAGAAGCGTGCTGCCGCCAGCCCGACGGCGAGCAGGATGCCGTGCAGCATGGCGGCGCCGATGGTGGCGCGGATGGCCGGCACCAGTTCGGCGGGCCGGTCGGCATGCGCCAGCAGTTGTCGCGTCGCCGCGAAGGCCGGCAGGAGCGCGGCCAGCGCAATCAGTGCAGGCCAGGGCAGGGCACCCAGCACCACTGCGCCGATCAGCCAGCCGTAAGCCACAGCCGAAATGACGGGGTAGCCCCAGCGCGCGCCTCGAGGACCGAGCCGCACGACCCAGTTGCGTTTGCCGGTCGCGGCATCGGCGCGGTAGTCGGGGAACTGGTTGATGAAGAGCACGTTGGCGACATGCAGCGCATAGGGCAGGCCGGCGATGAATGGCGTGGCGGAGAAGGCGCCGCGCTGCACGTAGTCGGCGCCGAGCACGACGATCAGCCAGCCGCAGGCCACCGCCGCTTCCCCCAGGCCGCGGCTCATGAACTTCAGCGGCGGCGCCGAATAGGCCCAGCCGACAAACAGTCCCGCCAGTCCGATGAGGATGAGGCCGTTCGCCGAACTCCAGGCCAGCCACAGGCCGGCGGGAACCACCGAGGCGAGCAGGGCATAGCCGAAGACGCCGGCCGCTCGCAGGCCGAGCACGCCGTTCTGGATGAAGCGGCTGCCGCCGGTGAAGGGAAACTGGCGATCGGTGTTGGCGGCATCGGTGCCGTTGAGGGCATCGTAGTAGTCGTTCAGCACGTTGATGCCGGCATGGGCGACGAGCGCAAAGAACACCGTGAAGAAGGCTGCCAGCGGACGCAGCACCGCACCGTCCAGGGCGGCGGTCGCCAGTCCGATCAGGCAGGCGGCGAACGTGACGCTGAGGAAGGGCGGCCGCGTCGCCGCAAAATAGCGCAGGAAGGGATTGGGGAAGGCGGCGAGCGTCGGCTCCATGGGGGGCGGCATGGTTCAGTTCCGGTTCGGTGTCCTGGTTCCGGCAGCGGGCGCCAGCAGTTGCCGGGCGGCGGCTTCGATCTCGTTCTTGTTCATGGCGCCCAGTTTACTGCCAACGACGCGGCCATTGCGGTCGATGATCAGCGTGAACGGCACGACCGCCTTGGGATTGCCGATGGCCTGCATCAACTCGATGCCGCCGGACTTGGCCAGCAGGCCGGTGTAGCGCATCTCGTAGGCTCTGGCGAAGTCTCGCGTGGACTCGATATTGTCGTCGAGCGCGATGCCCACCACGACGAGGCCGCGCTTGGCGTACTTGTCGTGCGCGGAGGCGAGCTCGGGGATCTCCTTGCGGCATGGGCCGCACCAGCGTGCCCAGAAATTGACGATCAGCGGCTGGCCGCGCAGGCTCTCGAAGGCGAAGGGCTTGTCGTCGTAGTCGTGCAGCGTGGCGGCGAAGAGCGCCGCCACGGAGGGCGAATCCGGCGCCTGCGACCGGGCGGGCGCGGCCAGCAGCAGGAAAAGCAATGCGAAGAGCGGCCCCGCTTTCATCGTCACGGACTTGATCAGGGCAGGTCGCCGCGGCGGAAGAACAAGTAGCCCACCCCCGCGCAGAGCGCGCCGATGGCGGCCGGATAGAGCAGGGCGAAAAGCTTGTAGCCGGCCACCCCGAAGGTGTCGAGGATGACGTAGGCGGAAGGGCCGAGCACGATGAGCTGCGGATCGAACAGGGCCAGCGCCGCCGTGCGGAACACCTGCAGCGGGTTGGCCAGTGCGATGCCCACCACCACCTCGGGCTGCACGTGGCCCTGGATCATGACGCCGAGCAGGATCAGGTCGAGAAACAGCAGCAGGGTCAGCCAGAGCATGAAGGCCGCGCCCTGGGCGACGTCGGTGCTGCGCGCGAGGGACGAAACCAGCATGCCCATGCCGAGGAAGCACCAGCCCATGACGGCGAGCAGCGCCGTGTAGTAGACGAACATGCCCCAGGGCACCTCGATGCCGCGCACCAGCGCCCACAGCACCGCGCCGCCCATGGCGGCGAACACCGGCAGGAAGATCACCAGGTAGCGGCCGAGGATCTTGCCCCAGAACCAGGCGGCCAGCCCGACCGGCAGCGACAGCAGGTATTCGAAGACGCCCGCCTCGCGATCGCCCGCCACCGAGCGCACGGTGGTGATGAGCACGAAGATCGGCAGGATCGCCATGCACAGTTGGATGTAGGTGACGAGCAGTCGCGACAGGCCGATGAAGCCGAGCACGCGCGACTCGGTCAGGCCGAAGACGAATAGCAGCGCCACCAGGCCGCCGAAGACCAGGCTGTAGACGGCGAACCAGCGCGCGCGCAGCGATTCGACGATGTCCAGCCTGGCGGTGAGCCAGAGATCTTTCATGGGTCGATATCCAATGGGCAGTTCGGGCGCCGGGCCGCCCCAAGTCCGAACGGCATGCGCTGGAGGCGCAATCTGCGCTCACGCATCCGCGAAGCGCCCCGAAACAACCGAGCGCGGCGAGCTTGCGGACTCCTCCTCGCGAGAGGGGGGTGGGGGGAGCGGGTACTCATTTCCCTTTGGCGAGCACATGCTCGCGCATCGACTCGAAAGTCAGGCTCCCCGACACGGCGGCCTGGACGGCGGCGAAGTTGTAGCCCATCGGCGAGGCTTTTCCGCCGATGAAGCGGGCTGTGCGCGGATCGAGCCAGCGCGCGCCCATGCCCGACGAATCGGCCACCCACATGCGCGTCGCGGCATCGGCCATCCAGGGGTGCTGCGCCGCTTTGTCGCGCAGCCAGAACGCCAGGCAGCCGATGTCGTCGAACTTGAAGACGGTGTCCTTTTCTCCGCCCCGCATCTGCGCGGCGAAGCGGGGATCCGAAATCACCATGCTGCAGCGTACGCAGGTGTCGCGATCCCATTTGATCTCGACCATGCCTTCCGGCCAGTCGCCTTTTTTCCCGCAGGCGCTCAAGGCCGCCGCGAGCGGACTCAGTATCAGGCCGAACGCCGCCAGGTCGGCGAGAAAGCGGCGACGGCTCATTGACCTGCCTTGCCATTCTGCTCGCGCAGGGAAATGTGGCTGACCACGGCGACGTAGCGCGACAGCATGCCGAGGAAGCGCAGGCGGTCCGGTCCGGCGACTTCGCCTTCCCAGACCATGCCTGCGCCCGCATCGCGGAAATTCCAGGCACTTACCGCCTTGACGAAGGCGGGCTCCGCGCGGCGCGCCTCGATGCGGCAGTCGAGCAGGCCGGAGAGCGAGACGTCGTCGGCGACGCGGTCGTCGAGGACCACGCGACCCATGTCGAGCTCAATAACGCGATTGACCAGCGTGGCCACCTCGTCGAGGCGATGGCTGGAAATCAGCATGGTGGTGTCGTGCTGGCGCTCGGCGAGCAGTTCGAAAAAGATCTTGCGCGCTTCGGGGTCGAGGTTGGCGGCCGGCTCGTCCATGACCAGCACTTTCGCCTCTCGTCCCAGCGCGATGGCGATGAGGACTTTCTGCTTCTGTCCGCCGGACAGCTTGACGAAGGGGCGGGCGATGATCGGCGCCACGTCCAGGCCGAGACGTCCCGACAGGTCGCGGATGCGCTGCGGATCGGTGCCGCACAGGGCGGCGGAGAAGCCGATCAGCTGGCCCACCGGCATTTTCAGCGGCGGCGGCAGCTGCGGCACGAAGCCGATGTTGCCCAGCACCTCGGTGCGGTCCCGGCGTGGCGACCGGCCGCCGATGGCGACGCTGCCTTCGTGGGTGTATTCGCCCAGCAGGCAGCGGATCAGGGTGGTCTTTCCGGCGCCGTTGGAGCCGATCAGGGCGACCCGCTCGCCCAGACCGATCTCGAGGCTGATGCCGTCGAGGACACGGGCACGCTTGAAGGACTTTGCGACGTTCTGAAGTTGAATCATGGAGGACGGATTATACGGGCGGCACCCGGCTACAGCAGCTTGGAGAGCCCTTTTACCTCGTAGGTCAGCGAACCGGTCGGGCAGACGTCCACGCACAGGCCGCAGCGCGTGCAATCCGGTCCGATCGGCACTTCCGTATCCACCGCACGCCCCTTGATCACGGTGTCGAGCACGTGCGGCACGAGACAGACCTTGCGGCAGTTGCCCTCGTGGAAGCAGCCGTCCAGCTTGTACTTGATGCGCAGCGGCGAGAAGATGCCGACCACGCCGTAGGTCAGGCCGATCGGGCAGGCATAGCGGCACCAGGCGCGGCGCGAGAAGAAGACCTCGAACACCAGCATCGCCAGCACCCACAGCAGGGCCACGCCCGGGCCGTAGATCAGTGCGCGCGAAACGATGCCGGTGGGCGAGATCGCCTCATACACCGTGTAGCCGGTGGCGAAGGCGAGCAGGGCGAAAACCAGCCAGAACACTGTGCGCAGGCGGCGGTCGATGGGCTGATCGATGACCAGCTTCTTTCGGACCAGATACAGGTGGATGCTTTCCGCCCATTCCGCCAGCAGGTGATAGGGACAGACCCAGGAGCAGAAGCTGCGCCCGCCGAACAGCAGCCAGAAGACGAACACCGTCGCCGTGCCGATCACCAGGTTGGTGATGATGTGCTTGTGCGCCAGCATCACCTGCATGGCCGAATTGAGATCGATCAGGTGGAAACCGACGAAGCGCGAGGCGGTCAGCGCGCCCTCCAGGATCTGAATGTCGAAATAAAAGGACACCACGAAGAGCAGGTTGGCCAGGATCAGCGTGATCCAGCGGCGGTTGCGCCACTTGTGGGAGGTTTTCTTGTGCGCTTCGGCATGCGCCAGGGCGGCCTGCAGGTTTTCCTTGAGCGTGGTGCGCTTGAGCACATGGACCTGCAGGGCGCGCTCGGCGATCTGCACGGGCTTCTTCGGCTCGCGGCCGAACATCGCCAGGATCTGCTCGAGGAAGCGGCGCCTCAGGACATTCGCCCCTGAGGGCTTTGCACTGCCTTCGGTCGGATTTTCCGTGGTCATGTTCTCCATACCTCCCGGGGCACGATTTCGATGCTGGCGGGCTCGGTGGGGCAGATCATCTCGCACACGCCGCAGCCGACGCAGGGCTCGTGAACGACGGGCGACTTGCGCTGGGAACCGTCCGGCGCATACACCGTCTGGATGGAAATCGCCCCCTTGACGGGGCACTCGCGCACGCACAGGTCGCACTCGGCGACATCGTAGGGGTGCTCGGCGACGCGGATCGGCTTCCAGCGATCCACCTTCATGTAGCGCAACTTGCCCTTGAAGCGCGCGCCGCGCGCCTGGCCCTTGAAACCCTTGCCCTTGATCGCCAGACAGGTCTCGGGACGGGTGAGCCGCGCCACGCCCATGCGCTCCTTCAGGTTGAGGGTCGGCTCGGGGTCGTTTTCCTTGGCCAGCAGGACGGGCTTGGCCGCCAGTTCCGTACCCGGCCGCACCTCGAAGAATTCCGGCTTCTCATAAGTGAGCGAGCCGGTCGGGCAGGCCAGTATGCACTGCACGGCGTCGCAGGAAAAATCGCATGCCTGCGCCCGGGCTTCGATGAAGGGGACGCCGACGCCGAAGCCGTCGACCAGATCGGCCAGCTTGATCGCCTGCACCGGGCAGACCTGCACGCACTGGCCGCACTTGATGCACGAGGCGAGGAAGTCCTTCTCCTCGAGCGCGCCCGGCGGGCGCAGGCGCTGCCTGCGCGCATAGACCAGGGGCAGGTAGCCCGAGAGCGCGGCGCCGAGCACGCCGCCGGTGAGCAGCACGGTGCGCAGGAACTTGCGCCGCAGGGCCTGCCGTTTCGAAATGGAGAGGGGCGGCGGCTTTGCCTTGCCGGCCGGCTTGGCCGGCTGTTCCTCGTCGGGCTTGTCGGCTTCGCTCATGGCTTTGCTTCCTTTGTTTTGCTGAAGCGCGGCGATTCGTCGCGCAGCATCAGGTCGGGCGAGGAGAACGGCGCCAGGCGTTCGAGGAAGTCGAGCGCCTCCAGCGCCGGCGAGGTCTTGAAGAAACGCGCCTGTGGAATTTCCATCCAGATACGGTCGGCGAAGGCAAACAACTCATAAGGCGTGTCGCCGACATTGTCGTCGTTGCGGTCGAAGCCTTCGTAGTCGTCCCAGTGATTGCCGCGCCACTCGTTCAGGTTGGAAGCGCCCCGGCCTGCCTGCATGACGTGCGTGAGGTTGCCCTCGAAGACGTTGCCGGCGGCGACGTTGCCGCCCAGCTCGCTGGTGAACATGATGCCGATGCCGTTGTAGGCGATGCGGTTGTTCCTGAAATGAATCTTCGAGTCCGGTTCGAAGGGCGACAGGTCGGAGCCGATGCCCACCGCGCAATAGATGATCTCGTTGCCCTCGATGACGGAGTTGGAGGCTTCCTTGAAGCCGATGCCCATGCCGGTGGCGCCGGTGGCGTGCGAGATGACGTTGTTGCGCACGTTCACCCGCTCCGTATACATCAGATATACACCGACGGCGTTGTCGTAGAAGCGGTTGCCGACCACCTCGTTGTCGTGTGCGAACATGAAGTGGATGGAGTAGCGGCTGCGGCGGCCGAGGTTGTCGCGGAACACATTGCCGTTGGAGTACCAGACCACCATGTCGCGCGAATCGATCACCTCGTTGTTCTCGATGCGGTTGTTCATGCTGTACCACAGCCGCAGGCCGTCGCCGCGCATGCCCAGGCTGAGCGGCTTGGAACTGATGCGATTGCCGCGGACGAGGTTGTCGCTGGCCTGCTTCAGGTCGATGCCGAACAGGCAGTCGCTGATGACGAGGGATTCGATGGTGTTGTGGTTGCCGCGCACGTTCAGGCAGGCGTCGTCGGAGTCGTGCGAGGCGCCGGAGTTTTTCAGGTGCAGACCGCGCAGCGTCGAGCTGTTGGTTTCCAGCACGAAGACGGTGCCCTTGCCGCCGCCGTCGATGGTGACCTTGCCGCCGCCGTCGATGACCAGCGGCTTGTTGACCAGGACCGGTCCGGAGTAGGTTCCGGGCGGCGGTTTCAGGGTCGAGCCGGCCGGCGCCTGGTCGATCAGGGGTTGCAGCCAAGGCAGGTGCGGCACATTCGGCGCCGTCGGCATCACGGCGGCCTCTGTCGACGACCCCCAGCCGGCAGAGGCGGGCGCGGCCATGTCGGGCGGCGCAGTGGTGGTGGCCGCAATGGCCAGTCCGCCGATCGCCAGCGCCAGCAGCGCGAGCGCGCGCAGCATGAGATTTATTCCGCGCCGCCCTCGCGCATCTGCTTGCGCCGGATCAGCAGGGCGAGCATCAACGCGACGAACACGGCCACCAACAGGGCGTAGCCCCAGTAGGGGTAGGAGTAGGTGGAGAACTGCGCCACCTTGCCTTCGCCGAACACCGTCGGCATGAAGGGCTTCACCGTGAAGGCGCCCCAGGGATGCAGGTTGTGGCCGAAGAACCACAGCCAGCCGGCGTAGGTGACGACGAAATACAGCGGCAGCAGCGCCGGCACCAGGGCCAGCAGCAGGGAGAAACTGCGCAGCTTCGCCACGCCGGCGACGACGATGGCCATGACGACGATCAGGCCGGCAATGACGGCATGCGTGATGTTGCGCACGTTGTCGCCCCAGGCCTTGATCCGCTCCGGCTCCTTGAAGAAGGTGCCGGACTCCTGCATGTAGGCCTGCACATGGCTGTCCAGGTGGCCGAGGGCGTACTGGTCGACCAGCATCCAGGCGGCGGTGGCGGCAAAACCGACGCCCAGCACGATCAGGCGCTGCTTCTTCCTTGCCACGGCGAAGGCCAGCATCATGGAGGCGAAAAAAGCAAAGAAGAACTTCGCCAGCGGCTTCTCCACCGGCGCACCGGTGGCGATGGGGAACATGCCGACGTAGTGGTTGATGGTGTTCATTTCGTGGACGCAATCGAGGCCCTCGGCGCCCTTGTCGTGATTCTTGCTCTTGTCGAGGATCGGGTTGTAGCGCTCGTCGTCGTGCGAGAGGTCTTTCTGGATGATCTCGCCCGCCATGCGCGTGCCGGCGCCGGCGGCCTTGCAGCCGTTGTAGACGCCGTCGAAATGGAAGTGGATGCGGATGCCGTCCGGGAAGGCATCCTCCGGATAGTTCGGCGCAGTCAGCGACACCCACCAGATCGGCGCGAAATAGGCGGCGATCATCGCCACGAGGGCGATGCCTGTCAGTGCGGCTACGATGAAATTCGAAGATTTCTGGACTTGCATGTCGGCTCTCTGTCAGATGTCTGCCGCTTGTCAGGGGGCGGCGCCGCGAATCGCCGGGCGATGCCGGCGGATTCATCCCCGGTTTCCCTCCCCGGCGGTGACGCGGTTTTTATGATGACCTGCCGCCCGGTCGAGCGGACGGCAGGGAATGCGGAGTTACTTCTTCTTGGCGCCGGCTTTCGGCTTGCACATTGCGCCGGGCATGGTCAGGCTCGACTGGTAGGCGGAGATCGCCACCAGCTGGTCGTTGGTGTAGGGCTTGATGACCTTCACCATGTCCGGGTTGGCGTTGCGGCGATGGCCGTCGCGGATCTCGGTCATCTGGCGCAGCAGGTACTTGTAATGCTGGCCGGCGATGACCGGGTAGAACTTGTCCTTCTTGCCTTCGCCGTTCTTGCCGTGGCACTCCAGGCACTGCTTTTCGTACAGGTCCTTGCCCTTGGCGATCTGCGCCGCGGCGTCGGCCCCTTCGTACTTGCCGTGGTCGACCGGGATGCACAGGCTCTCGATGTAGGCAGACGTGTCGGCCAGATCCTGCGGATCGGTCATTTCCTTGGCGAAGGGGTACATGGTCGGGTTGTCGCGCAGGCCCATGCGGATGTCGGCCATCTGTTTGATCAGCACCGTGGTGTGCTGGCCGGCGAGTTGCGGGAAGGTGCCGTCGGGACGGCCTGCGCCGCTGGGCAGGTGGCAGGCACCGCAGATCTCGTAGGTGTCGCGGCCGCGCTTGACGTCCCCTTTCTTGCCGAGCGCTTCTTTCAGTTCGCCTTCCATCTTCGCCCACTGATATTCCTTGGACTCGATGCCGGCGGCCTTCGGCGCAGGCGGACCGGCCAAGGCCAGCGTGGAAGACAGGGCGAGCGAGAGGGCTAATGCGATTCTCTTCATTTTGGGCTCCTGCAACTGAATATTAGAGATGCCTTAATTATCGACGGAATGCACTGAGGCCACATTGACCTGTGTCAATGGGGGAAAAGCGCCCGCCAGGGCGACCGTCGGGCGCGTCAGCCCTATTTCAGCTTGGAGAGGTACTCGGCAAGCGCCTTGATCTCCTCGTCGCTGACCAGATGCATGACGCCCTTCATGGCGGCGCTCTGGCCGTTGGCGCGGGCGCCGCTCTTGATGTCCTTCATCTGCTGTTCGGCGTAGGCGGCGTTCTGGCCGGCCAGCTTGGGGTAATTCGGCGTCAGGGTTTTCTTGGCGTCCTTGCCGTGGCAGGCGACGCAGGTTTTTTCCTGGTACAGCTTGGCGCCATCGGGGGCGGCCAGAACATTGCCGGTGCCGAAAGTCAGTCCGGCCAGTACGGCGATATAAGGCAGTTGCTTCATGTGAAGTCTCCTGGATAGGGTGAAAGGATATCGATGCATGCGTGCTGAATGTGCGCGTGGCGACATTATGCCGTAAATGAAACGGGGGGCATGTTGCCACGCCCCCCGTTCCGGGTACAGAGGAAGATCGGCTTACTTGATCTTCTTGGCGCCGTTCTGCTCAAGATAGGTCTTGGCGCGCAGGCCCAGGTCGGCGGTCTTGACCTGGTACTGCCAGATCTGCTCGGCCCAGAGGTTGGCGTTTTCCCAGTCCTTCTTGGCGGCGAACGCCTCGTGCTTCTCCTTGAGGCCCTTGGTCTTGCCCAACTGGTCGAAGGCGTCTTCCACCATCGCCACGACATCCGGGAAGTCCTTGTAGTTCACCGAAGTGATGTAGGCCACCACGGAATCGATGATCGCCTGGGTGTCGGCCACCTTCTTCACCGTCGCCTTGTAGTCGGCTTCAGTGTAGCTGCCCTTGGCCAGCGTGGTCTTGGTCGGCTTCCAGCCCTTCGGCTTCACGAGAAGATAACCCTGCATCTCCAGGTGCAGCGCCGAGCAGAACTCGGTGCAGTAGTAGGGATAGACGCCTTCCTTGTCGGCCTTGAACTTGACCGAGACGGTCTTGCCCGGCTCGACCGAGGCATGCACGTTGTAGGTGCTCACCGTGAAGCCGTGCGTCTCGTCCTGGGCACGCTCGAGGTTGGTCAGATGGATGGTGACCTCGTCGCCCACGTCAACCTCGATGGTCTCGGGCGTGATGTGCGAACGGATCAGCGTGCCGTAGACCGTGACCTTGTTGCCCTTCTTCTCGGTCTTTTCCTCGCCCGCGCGGACGGCGCCCGGATGCGGCTTGTCGGTGCGGGAATCGGTGCCGACCTTGTAGCGCACGCCCGGCTTCAGCTTGCTGGCGGCGATGGACACGGCATAGTGCGGCTCGCCCAGGGGCAGCGGCATGTCGTAGAGGAGCTGCATCTTGTCGTTGCTGATGTCGATCAGCTGGTGGTTCTGCGGATGCAGCGGGCCCACCGGCACGAAGCGGTCGATGGCCAGCTTGTTCAGCGCGACGAGATACTTGCCGGCCGGCTTGGTCGAGTCGCCTTCCATGGTCATCAGGTGGCCGATGTTGTAGTGCACGCTGAGCTTGTCGAGCACCTTGCCTTCGCAGTAGTTCCACTTGGCCACTTGCGAGTCGACATACAGCGAAGTGTAGGCGACGCAGGGCTTGGAATCATATTGCGTGTGCAGCGGGCCGAGGCCCAGCGGCACCTGCACATGCACGGCGTCCTTCAGGCCGATCACCGGAATGCCGTACGGGTCCTTGCTTTCGAACTTGCCGGCCTTGATGGCGGCCTGGATCTTCTCGAAGCTGTAGACCGAGACGTGGGTGTCGAGCTTGCCGGAGACAATGATGAACTTGCCGTCCGGGGTGACGTCCGCGCCGTGCGGGCTCTTCGGTTCCGGCACGAGGAAGAGGATGCCTTCCTTGACGGCCGTGTCCATCATGATCACGTTGTGGCCGTTGATCTTCTTGGCCTTGCCGGCCTTGACCAGCTCGGCGGCCTTCTTCCAGTTGACCACGTGCAGGTAGTCGGTGTCCTTGGCCGAGCAGCCGGCCTCGTAGGGCGGGCGACCCTTCTCGATGCCGCCGACGTAGCGCTCGGAGCAGAACGAGTTGGTGAACGACCAGCCGTCGGACGGACCTTTGCCGAAATCGGAGAGATCCTGCGAGTAGGGCGGCAACTCGAGGGAGAACGACTCGCCCGGCTTGATGCGGCCTTCCTTGCGGTCGAACTTCCAGTAGGTGACGCCGCCGCGGTATTTCTCGTTGAACTCCTCGAGCGGGTAGAACTTCTTGTTCTCGAGCGGCGCGGCGTATTGCGCGGCTTCAATCACGTAGTCGGTGTTCGGGCTGACGAAGGCGCCGCCGTGCTCGGACTTGAAGATCGGGTTGACCACGATCTGCTTGGTCTCGAAGTCGCGCAGGTCGATCACCGCCAGACGCGGGTTGGCCTTGTCGTTGATGAAGAGGAACTGGCCGTCGTATTCGCCGTTGGTCTCGGAAATCGCCGGGTGGTGCGTGTCGCCCCAGGTAATGTCCTTGCCGTCGATCTTGCCTTGCGCCAGCACGGCCTTGGAGTTCTCGTCGTAGCCGTAGCCCTGCCAGGGCTCGGGGGTGAACACGCCGATGTACTTGAGGATGCGCATCGACGGCACGCCGTAGACAATGACCTGGCCGCTCTGGCCGCCCGAACTGAAGGTGACGAACTCGTCGCGCTTGCCGGTCGGCACATAGGTTTTCGCCGCTGCCAGCAGATCCTGCTGGGACAGATTCCGGCGCTTCAGGACGTCCTGCAGCGTTTCCGCCGACCACGTGGCGGTGGCGGTCAGGCCGACCCCAGCCGCGAGCAGCAGTGACAGCGCCCGTTTACTCGTCTTGTTCATGGAGATTCTCCCTAGATGACTGCAACTTGATAATTTCCTTCATACTGCAAACCAAAGCTTCCATTGGCAGAGCGAAGCCGTGAGTACATTATAAAATACTAACGTCGGCTGCGACACTTTGCCGCACCACTTTATTCCATCAGTCTGCCAACTCCTTGATGAATGTCAAATAATCATGGCTTGGATGGCTTGGCGATCTTCACGGGGACGACATGGCATTTCCCATGACCGAGCGCAGTAATTTCTATCCATCGCTTGCTGCCATCCTGGCCATGCTGGCTGCCGCAGCAGCAGGCTATGCGTGGCTGCCCAGGGCCGACGTGTCCCTGCCGCTGGTCGAGCACTGCCGTCTTGACCGGCAGGCATGCGCATCAGGCCTGCCCGGGGGCGGGCGCATGGAAATAGCCCTCGAGCCCCGGATGGCGCCGACGGCGAGCCCGATGCGCGTCACGGTGTCGGTGGAGGGCGTGCAGGCAGACCGGGTGGAGGTCGGCTTCCAGGGCGTGGACATGAACATGGGTCTGCACGTGCTGCCGCTCGCCGCGGTCGGCGCCGGCCGCTACGCGGGCGAGACTACGTTGCCGGTCTGCGTCACCGGGCGGATGACCTGGCAGGCGACCGTCGTGCTGGCAATCGGGCGCAAGGACATATCGGTGCCGTTCCGCTTCGAGAGCGGACACGGGTGAAACCGTCATCGACCGGCTTTGATCGATGTCAATTCCACAGGTGAGGCGATTGGCGAAAATCCCGGCCCGGCTTGGCGCCAAGCAACAGTCGCCGGGCAAGCGCGTAATCGACCCATGAATATAGCTTTCTCTATTGAATTCGCATCCCGCCTGGCAACGTCACTGATCATCCTGGCGGTGGCAACCGTGGCCCATGGCGCGGCTCCCGTGGGTGATTCGGGCAAGGAGATCAACGGCGTGTGCGCTGCCTGCCACGGCGAGAATGGCCAGGGCGGCAAGCGCGGCGAGTATCCGCGCATTGCCGGCCAGCGGGTGGCCTATCTGAAGGATCAGTTGAAGTCGTTCCGCGCCCGCAAGCGCATCAACATCCCGATGTACCCCTACACACAGGAGCGGGAACTCTCCGACGCGGACATCGAGGCGGTGTCAGAGTACCTTGCCGCCATCGAATTGCCGACCAAGTGGCCGGAATTCAAGGACAGCGACGACGCGCTGACCCGGCTTACAGCGACGGAAAAGGTGATGATCATCCCGCGCGCCGAGGGCGATCTGGACAACGGCAGGGGAATCTATCAGAAGGAATGCGCGGCCTGCCATGCCAAAGATGGGCGTGGACGCGGCAAGTTTCCCATGCTGACCGGGCAGTACACCAATTACCTGATGAAGCAGGTGGAGAGCTATATCAAGGGTGAGCGACCGCACGACGAGGAGGGCTCGGCGGGCATTCTCAACAGGCTGAAGGCAAAGGACATCCAGGACATCCTCGCCTACCTGACGAGCATTCAGGATCCCGAGAAGTAGCCTCCCCCGCCCCGTGGGGGGGCAAGTCACCTCCCCCGCTCGGCGGGGGAGGAGGGGAGGGGGCGTCACTGAATCCGAATCTGCGCATGCGCGGGTGGCCCGGCGGCGGGGCTGCCAGATCAGGCGATGCGGATCGCCTGCACCGGGCACGGTGAAAAGCATGCGCCGCAGCCGGTGCACAGTGCCTTGTCCACTTCGGGTTGCGCCGCGGCCATCGGCACCGGGCTGAAGCGGATGGCCTGCACGGCGCAGGCATCGCCGCAGGCGCGGCACACCACGTTGGCCTGGGCCAGGCAGTTGTTCTGGATCTGCGCCTTGAACTGCCAGGGTGGCGCGCCTTCTCTTTTTTCCAGCGCTTTCGGCTGGCAGGCCTCGGCGCACTCGCCGCAGAACGTGCATTCGCCGCGGCTGAAATCGACCGTCGGCCGGGCTTCCTGGTCCAGCACGAGGATGTGCTGGGGGCAGACATTGACACAGTCGCAGCAGCGCGTGCAGGCGGCGAGGAAAGCGGTCTCGTCCCGCGCCCAGGGCGGGCGCACGACGACTTTCCGTGCGGAAAAGTCGCCGCGCAGAAATTTGCGGCGGCTGATGTCTACCATGGCGACAGTGTAATAAAAAAGGGCAGGGGGTACCCTGCCCTTTGAACGCGTTCCGTCCGGCTTACTCCTCGTCGTCTTCCTTCATGCCCTGGGGTTTCGTGTGGGCGATGCCCTTGTGGCAGTCGATGCAGGCATCCCCGCTCGTCGCCGCCAGTTCGTGCTGCTTCCTCGCGCGCTGCTTCTGCTTCT
>WBZL01000548.1_pt1 | contig 41360 bp, 38 predicted proteins | sample 5204291 | NCBI WGS metagenome assembly WBZL01 (sample SAMN12344345, study PRJNA552823) | activated sludge metagenome | biome: Activated sludge suspended growth; feature: Nitrification reactor; material: Wastewater; isolation source: activated sludge from nitrification reactor of wastewater... | reverse complement strand
CCGACGGCGAGGCCGGTGAGAAAGAAGTAGGCGCGCCGCCGTTCCTCTCCATGCGCGACGAGTCCACGCACGACGAGCCAGCCGAGTAGTGGGAGGCAAAGTCCGATATGGAAGCCTAGGACGCCCCACCGGTCCAGCTCGTTGAGAACCGGTTGCGACCACCGGGAGGCCGCCAAGGGGGCCAGGGCGAGGATCGTCCCGAAAGCCGCGAGGGTTCGGCGGATCGGCAACAACCAGCCACGGGCGGAGCGGTTGGCGATCTCCTCGGGGAAGGCGGTCACGAAATCGAACAGAAAGGCGGGGACGAGCGCAGTCGTCCGCAGGCGGGCCAGACCCCAAGCTAGGGATCTCACGGGCTCCGCGGAGTTTCTGGCGAGCGCACCGAGGAAAGGCAAGCTGAAGGCACTGGAGACCAACAGGAAGGTGGTTCCCAGCGCCCAGGCTCGGTGGTCGCGGCGCCCTCCCAGGAGCAGCCAGGCGGCACCACCACCGAAGCTGAGGAGCAGGAGAAACCGGGCCCAGACCGGCATCGGCGGATAGGGCGTCTGCTCGAAGAAGGCGCCCGGAAGCGCCAGCCCCACCTGCGCAGTGGCGAGGCCGACGAGGAGGCGGGTTCCCAGGTCGCGTGCCAAGGTTTCGTTCCTCGCAGAGAGGTGTGCCGGAGAATACCTCCGTCCGCGCGGCTGCGAGGCGAGCCCCAGAAGGTCCTATCCACCGTCTTCGGGGGGGCACCACCATCCGCGGATGGCCGCCGGGGCCTGGCGTGTCCTGCTCTCGACGGTGCGGGCGGCCTGCTGGAACTGGGCCGCCGAGATCTCGGCGCTTCCCGCCTGGACGGCGAGCTCGGCGGCGAGGCGGCCGGTGGCCCGCACCTGCTCGAGCGCGTAGGGGCCGTGCTGCGGCTGGCCCCAGGGGTCGGACGGGTCGGCGAGCAACGCCCGTACCGAGGGGATCTCGGCCAGGGCCGCGTAGTGGGCGTGAATCGCGGCGCAGGTCGCTCGCGAGACGCGCAGCGGTCCCGCGCCCTGGCCGAAGGCGACGAAGACCTGGTAGAGGATCTTCTGCAGCGTCGACAGGTTGGGGCGATCGGCTTTCATGGCGGCTCTCCGTGGTAGGGCTCGGCTGAGACGCACCGGTGGGCAGGGCCGGGCGGATAAACCCCTGAAACCTGAACGCGAACTTGCCGCCCCGAGGAGGCCACGAGGAGCGCGCTGGCGGCCGGAAGCCCCTTCCTACCTTGCTAGACTGCGCCGATGCTGCGTTTTCCCGTCGCTGACCCTGCCGAGCAAGCCACCGCGCTGGGCCCCGGGCAGGTCCATCTCTGGGTGGCGCGCCTCGACCCGTCGGCGGCGCAGGTGGCCGAGCTCCGCGGCCTGCTCGACCCCGACGAGATCGCGCGGGCTGACCGTTTCCGTTTCGACGTTCACCGCCGGCGGTTCATCGTCGGCCGGGGCTTTCAACGCCTGGTGCTGGGCGCCTATCGCGGCGTGCCAGCGGCCCGGGTGCGCTACGCCTACGGCCCGAAGGGCAAGCCGGCGCTCGAGGAGGCGGGCCCGTCGCCGCTCTACTTCAACCTCTCGAACTCCGAGGAGCTGGCCATCCTGGGGCTGACTCGTGAGCGGGAGATCGGCGTCGACGTCGAGTACCTGCGGGAGCTCTCGGACCTCCGCGAGCTGGCGTCGCGTTTCTTCGCCGAGCCGGAGAGCCGCGAGCTCCTGGCCCTGCCGGCCTCGCAGCAACGGGAGGCCTTCTTCAACTGCTGGACGCGCAAGGAGGCCTATCTCAAGGCGGTGGGCGACGGGCTCTCGGCGCCCCTCGATGCCTTTGAAGTGACCCTCGTGCCCGGTATCCCTGCCCGCATGGTGCGCCTGGAGGGCGACCCGCGGCGGGCCGCGGCCTGGGCCTTCCACCACCTGGAGCCTGCCGACGGCTACCTCGGCGCCGTGGCCATCGAGCGGCCAGGCCTGGAGCTCGCGGCCTGGAGCTGGGTCTAGGGCCGCGGTTGGGAGCGGAATGCGCGTCTGCCTTTCTTATCTCGGCTGCAAGCTGAACCTCGCCGAGGTCGAGCAGCTGGGGCATGCCCTTCGCGCTGCCGGCCACGTCGTCGTCGGCCGCGTCGAGGAGGCGGACGTCCACCTGATCAACTCCTGCGCCGTCACTGCCACGGCGGCGCAGCAGTCGCGGCAGCGCGCCCGGCGCGGCCCGCGACAGAGCCCCGGCTTGCTGACCGTGCTCACCGGCTGCTACGCAACGGCTTCGGCCGCCGAGGCGGCCGCCCTGGCGGGCGTCGACCTGGTGGTGCCGAACGCCGGCAAGGCGGGCCTGGTGGCGGCGCTCGAAGAGCTGGCGGCGCGCCGCGGCCTGCCGGCGCTCGAGCCCTCCCCGTGCGTGCCGGCGCTCGGCCACGCGCGGGCGACGGTCAAGATCGGCGACGGCTGCGACTACCGCTGCGCGTTCTGCATCATCCCTCTGCTGCGCGGCCGCGAGGTGAGCCGGCCGCTGGCGGACGTCGTGGCCGAGGTCGCCGCGCGGGTGGCCGAGGGAGCGCCGGAGATCGTTCTCACCGGAGTGCAAATCTCGGACTACCGCTGCGAGGAGGGTGGGCTCTACGAGCTCGTCGGGCGGCTGCTCGCGCTGCCCGGCCTCAGGCGCCTGCGGCTGACCTCGATCGCGCCCTGGGACCTCGACCACCGGCTCGTCGGGCTATGGCGCGACCCGCGCCTCTGCCGCCACGTGCACCTCTCGTTGCAGAGCGGCTGCTCGGCCACCCTGCGCCGCATGCGCCGGCCCTACACCGCGGCAGAGTTCGCCGCCGCCCGCGGCACCCTCGTTGCAGCGGTGCCGACGATGGCGATCACCACCGACGTGATCGTCGGCTTCCCGGGCGAGACGGCGGCGGAGCACGCGGAGTCGCTGCGCTTCGTCGCCGCCCAGGATTTCGCTCGCGTGCATGTGTTTCCTTACTCGTCGCGGCCGGGAACGGCCGCCGCGGGCTTCCCCGACCCCGTCGCCGCCGCGACGATCGGCCGGCGCCAGGGCGAGATGCAGGCGCTGGCGACGGCGGCGGCCCGTACCTTTGCCGGGCGCTTCGTGGGCGCGCGGCTGGAGGTGCTCTGGGAGACCTGCCGCGACGGCGTCTGGCAGGGCCTGACGGACAACTACCTGCGCGTCCGCGGCCGGCTGCCGGGGGCGCTGCGCCAGCGCGTCTCGACGGTGCAGATCACGGCGGTGGATGCCGAGGGCGGAGCATGGGCCGAGGCCGCCTGAGCGCGCTGCTGGCGCTCGCCGGCCTGTGGGCCTTCGTCGGCGTGGCGGGAGCGGCGGAGCCGAGCCTGGAGCTCGATCTGGGGCGCAGCGAGGTGCGGGTCTACGCCGAGGGCTACCGGTTGCCCGTGGGCCGCAGCGTCGTCGAGACCGACCTCGAAGGGCGCCTCGCGCGGCTCGGCTACGTCCGTGTCAAGGGTCGCAAACCGCGAGCGCCCGGCGAGTACTTCTGGGGCAACGACGGCTTCTGGTTCTACCGCCACGGCTTCCTGCGCCGGGGCGAGGTCGTGCCGCCCGTCCTGCTGGCTGTCCGCCTGGCGGGGCCGGCGGGCCGGATCGCCGGGCCCCTCGCCGCCGAGGCCGGGGCCCCGCCGCCCACCGAAATGCCCACGCTGGAGCCGGAGGTGATCGCCGAGTCGTTGGCCGGGGATCGCGCGCCGCGGCGGCCGATCCGCCTCGCCGACCTACCCGAGCGCGTCTGGCGGCCCCTGCTCGCCATCGAGGACGCCCGCTTCTTCTCCCACCCGGGCGTCGACTACCGCGGGGTCGCGCGTGCCCTGCTCGCCAACCTCGTCCGCGGCGGCGTCGCCCAGGGCGGCAGCACCATCACCCAGCAGCTGATCAAGATGCGAGACCTGACGCCCAAGCGCACGCTGGGCCGCAAGGTCTCCGAGGCGGTGCGCGCCCTGGCCATCGAGGCCGACTACAGCAAAGAAGAGATCCTCGAGGGCTACCTCAACCACGTCTACTACGGCCACCTGGGCGGCCTCGCCATCCATGGCCTCGGGGCGGCGGCCAGGGCCTACTTCGGCAAGCAGCCGGCGGACCTCAGCCTCGCCGAGGCGGCGCTTCTGGCCGGCATCATCCAGGCCCCCAACCGCCTGGCCCCCGACCGTCACGCCGAGGTGGCCGTGGCTCGTCGCAACCGCGTGCTCGACCGCATGGGCGAGCTCGGCTGGGCGAGCCCGGCTGAGGTGGCCGCTGCCCGCCGCCAGCCGTTGCGGCTGCACCTGGCGCCACCGGCAGCCCCGGCCGCGCCGCACTTCGTCGCCTGGGTGGACCGCGTCGCGCACGAGGAGGCGCCCTGGCGTCTCGAAAAGGGACGCGGCGTGCTCGTCGAGACCTCACTCGACCTCGCCCTCCAGGAAACGGCCGAGGAGATCGTGGCGCGCCACCTCAAGGAGCTTCGCCGGCGCTTTGCCCGGCTGCGCACGGCGCCGCTCGCGGCGGCGGCGGTGGTGCTCGACGGCGAGACGGGCGGTGTGTTGGCCTACGTCGGGGGTGATCCGGCCGCCGGCCGTGGCGGCTTCGACCATGCTCGCGAGGCGCGCCGGCAGCCCGGCTCGACCGTCAAGCCGCTCGTCCTCCTCGAAGCGTTCGAGCACTGCGGTGCCCACGGGCCGCTGGCGCCGGCCTCACGGGTGCTCGACGAGGCCGTCCGCATCGACGCCCCTGGCGGCCCCTGGCAGCCGGCCAACAACGACGGCAGGTACCGTGGCGTGGTCACCGTCCGCCAGGCCCTGGCGGCCTCGCTCAACGTGCCGTTCGCTCGCCTGGGCCGCTGGTGTGGCGACGAGGCGATCGCCCGCACTCTCCGCCGCAGCGGCCTCGAAGTGCCGCAGCCGGCGCCGCCGTCGCTGGTCCTCGGCGCCGTCGAGACCACACCCGTGGCGCTCGCCGGTGCCTACACGGTGTTCGCTGCCGGCGGCGAGGCCGCCCGCCCGCAGCCGGTGTGGCGGATCGACCGCCCCGGCGGCACCAACCTCGAGCGCCTCAAGCCTCGGAGCACCCGGGTGGCAGGTGCCGAGAGTACCTGGCTCGTCCGCGACCTGATGCGGGAGGCGGTCGAGAGCGGCTCGGCGCGGCAGGGGGCCGTGCGCGGCCTCGACCTCGCCGGCAAGACCGGCACTTCCTCCGAACGCCGGGACGCCTGGTTCGCCGGCCAGGCCGGCCCCGTCGTGGTGGTGGTCTGGGTGGGGCTGGACGACGATGCGTCCCTCGGCCTTTCGGGCGCCGCCGCGGCGGCACCCATCTGGCGCGAGCTGATGGAGAAGGCGGCCCTCAGCCGTGCCGCCGGCGACAGCAGCCGGCCGGCCGGGCTGGTCGAGGCCTGGGTGGACCTGCGCTCGGGCTTGCGGGTGAGCGGGGGCGGCCGCGAGCGCGTCCGCGACCTCTTCCGCCGTGGCCACCTGCCGCGACTCGACCGTTGGTGGTGGTTCGACGCCCCCGAGAGCCTGATCCAGTAGCGCCGGCCGCGTGGCGCCCTACGCCACCGCTGCCAGGCCGAGGTCGCGGTAGAGGGCTTCGAGGGTGGTGCGGGTGCGCGCCTCGTGGACGGCGTCCGCCGGCAGGCCGTTCCAGGCGATCGCCACCGCCAGGCCGTGCTCGGGGTCGGCGAAGGCGCACACCGAGCGATAGCCGCTGTGCCCGTAGGTGCGCGGGGAGCAGAGGGGGCCGTAGGCGTAGGGCACCTCCTCGCCGTACTGCTTCGAGTCCGGGATCAGGCCGAGGCCCCAGTCCATCACGTGCTTGAAGGTGTGGTCGTACATCCCCACTCGGTGGCGGGCGGTGAGGGCCTCGACGGTCTGCGGCGTGAGCAGGCGGCCGGCGGGGCCGCGGCCGCCGGCGAGGAGCATCTCGTAGAACGCCCCTAGCTCGCGGATCGGCCCGCGGCCACCACCCGCCGGAGACGTCCTGGTGGTGAAGCGCTCGCTGTGCCAGCCGAGGTCGCGCGGGGCGTCGCCGCTCATGTCCCAGCTCGGGCAGAGGCGCGGCGCGAGCCGGGCGTGCTCTGCGGGGCTCAGGCCGACGCTCGAGGCGCCGAGGCCGGCGGGCGCGAAGATCCGCTCGCGGACGTAGGTGGCGAACGGGACCCCGGCGAGGTGCTCGACGAGCGCCCCGAGGATGAACCAGCTCGAGGCGTTGTGATAGCCGGCCTTGTGGCCCGGCTCCCAGCGCGGCTCGCGACGGGCGGCGCAGATGCCGGCGATCGTCTCCTCCCAACCGAGGCGGGGCCAGCCGACGTCGAGCATGCGGAAACCGCCGGTATGGGTGAGGGCCTGGCGGATGGTGATCGCCTCCTTGCCGCCGGCAGCGAAGGCCGGCAGGTGGCGGGCGATCGCGTCGTCGAGCGCGAGCCGACCTTCTTCCCAGAGCTGGGCGACGGCGACGGCGGTGACCGGCTTGACGGCCGACATCCACAGCACGAGGTCGTCGGGGGCGAGCGGCACGCCGGGAGAGCGCTCGCCGAGGGCGAGCTCGAGCCGCTCGCCATGCCGTGAGACGTAGAGCTGGGCCCCGAGATGGAGGCCCTCGACCATGCCGGCCTCGATCGCCGCGACGGTGGTAGGCAGCGCGATCATCGCCGCGGGCTGCCGTCCTGGTTGGGGACCTGGAAGAACCGGCCGTCGTCGAGCCGCAGGGCGGTGAGCTCGCCGCCCCAGGCGCAGCCGCTGTCGAGGCCCACCAGGCCGGGAGCGCGATAGAGGCCGAGGGCGGCCCAGTGGCCGAACAGCAAGGTGGCGCCGGTCTCGCGGTGGTGGGGCACGGCGAACCAGGGCCGGCAGCCCTCGGGGGCCTCGGCCGGCGGGCCAGCGAAGCGCGGGAAGAGGCTGCCGTCGGCGGCCAGGGTGCGTAGGAGGACGAAGGCCGCAAGGGCCAGCCGCTGCCGCTGAAAGCCCTGCAGCGCCGCCGACCAGGCCGGGTAGCTCGGTTGCCGCACTTCGCTGAGCAGACGGTCCCCGTCGCCGCCGGCGAGGGCGGCCCCGACCTCGCCGGCGAGCTGCTCGGCGTCGGCCAGGGACCAGGCGGGTAGCAACCCGGCGTGGACCATCGCCCAGGGCCCCTCGCGGTGGAAGAGGGGGCGGCTGCGGAGCCAGTCGATCAGCTGCGGGCCGTCGTCGGCGGCGAGGACCTCGTCGAGGGTGTCCCGCCCGCGTGCCTCGGCCAGGCCCTCGGCCCGCGCCACCAGATGGAGGTCGTGGTTGCCCAGCACGGCGACGGCACGCTCGCCGAGGTCGCTCGCCCAGCGCAGCACGGCGAGCGAGGCGGGGCCGCGGTTGACCAGGTCTCCGACCAGCCAGACGCGGTCTTCGCCGGCACGGAAACCGGCCTCGGCCAAGAGGGCGCGCAGGCTGCGGTAGCAGCCGTGGATGTCGCCGATCGCGTAGCTGGCCATTGCCGGCGACCCTAGACGCCGCCCAGCCAGGCGGTGAGGTGCGCGCGCTGCTCGGCGGTGGCCGTGGGGTCCAGCGTGAGCTTCCAGGCCGGTTTCGGTTCGCTCCCCAAGACCACCCGCAGGCGCAGGAGCTGCTGCCGGCGGGCGACCAGCAGCTCCGCCTGCTGGCCCGGCCGGGTGGCCTTAAGGCGAGCCTCCCAGTCGTCGGCCGCGACCCGGTAGCCGTCGAGCGCGAGGAGCTCGTCGTCGACCTCGAGACCGGCGGCGGCCGCCGGGGTGCCGCGCTGGATCTCGTTCACCCAGAGGCTGCCGGCTCGCTTCTCGGTCCCCACCCCGAGCCAGCCGGCCGGTTCTTCTGGCTCGTCGGGCTTGGGCTCGTCCGTCGCCGCGAAGCGCAGCCCGAACCAGGCGAGCGCCGGCCCGTAGTCGAGCTCCTCGGTGCTGCGCAGCGCCCGTGCGAAGAAGGCCGTGAGATCGACCCCGGCCACCTCGCTGGCCGCCGCTTCGAGCTCACTCGGGTCGTAGCCCTGCTCTCCCGCGTGGCGGGCGAAGGCGAGGCGCAGCACGTCGTCGAGCGAGCGCTGGCCGCCCGTCGCTCGCCGCACCTCGACGTCGAGTAGCCAGGCGACGACGGCGCCTTTGGTGTAGTAGCTGATGCTCGCGTTGGGGCTGTTCTCGTCGCTGCGATAGAACTTGATCCAGGCGTCGAAGGAGGCGAGCTCCAGGGCCTGCACCTGCCTGCCCGGCGTGGTCTGCAGCTTCTCGATCGACTTCGAGAGGGCCTTCAGGTACTCCTTGGTGGTCGCCAGGCCGGCGCGGCGCACCAGGAGGTCGTCGTAGTAGGAGGTGATGCCCTCGACGGCCCACAGCGAGTGCGAGTAGACCTCCTGCTCGTAGTCGAAGGGCCCCAGCTCGCGGGGCCGCAGCCGCTTGCCGTTCCAGGCGTGGAAGAGCTCGTGGGCGGCGAGGCTCAGCCAGTCGAGGTAGTCCTCGCGGCGCCGGGTCTTGAGGCGGCTGCTCATCAGCACCGTCGAGTCGCGGTGCTCGAGGCCACCACCGGCCTCGGTGAGCAGGTTGAAGACGAGGAAACGCGGATAGGGGAAGCTCCCCCAGAGCTGCCCGGCGGTGGTGAACAGGGTGGCGAGGTCGGCCGCCGAGCGCGGCCCGTCCCAGCTCCCACCTTCGCCCTCGTTGATCAACCAATGAGGTGGCCCGTCGACGGCCAACGGGTAGACGGCCGGGCTGCCGGCGAAGAGCGGCGCGTCGACCAGCTCGTCGAAGTCCCGCGCCAGGAACCGCCAGCTCTCGCCCACCTGCGGCAAGGCGGTGAGCGCCCGTCCCCAAGGGGCGGGCAGCTCGATGCCCACCTCGTAGGCGTGGTCGGTGGGGCGGTCGAGGGCGAAAAAGGTGGCAGCTCCGTTGAGCAGGGCGAAGCGCGACGTCACGAAGCTCGCGCGCACGGAGAGGTCGCGGCAGTAGAGGCGGTAGCGCAGCTGCACCTCGGCGGCGCCGCCGGTCGTGATCCGCCAGCGGTTCTTGCTCGTCTTGACGACGGCGAGCGGTGCGCCGTCGGCCGCGGCGGTGAGCCCTTCGACGTTTCTGGCGTACTCGCGCACTAGGTACGAGCCCGGTGTCCACACCGGCATCCAGATCTCGATGGTGGCGCGGCCGGCGGTGGGTAGTTCTGCCGCGATCTCGGCGTAATGGCTGGCCGGGTCGGGAAATCGGACGGTGTAGCGAACGACGGAACGAATGGCGGAGCGAACGGTCGAGCTCTGCTGGGCGGTGGCGCTGGGGTCCATGGTCGAAGCGGGGCTGGTGACCGCCGGGGGAGCGGCGATCGAAAGCGCAAGGAGGGTCGCAACGAAGGCCGGCGGCATCGGGTCGAGCCGGCAGCGTATCGCAATCCGCCCATGCTAATCTGGGATCTCCCCGCGAGGTCCGCACCCCGCTCTCACAGGCCTTCTCCCCCGGAGCCCCAAGCCGTGAGCGACCTACTCTCCCGGATCAACCAGAGCCTCGAAACGGGCGCCCCAGCCCTGGCGGCGGCCCTCTCCTCCCTTGGCAGGCGCATCCACTTCCCACCCGACATCCCCTTCCAGGCGGCGCAGGCCCGGGGCAAGGCGTTCAATGGCACCATCGGCCAGATCACCGACGGCCCCGGCCACGCCTTGCCCTTGCGGGCGATCGACGAGCTGCTCTCCGGCCTCGACGCCACGACCCGCAACCGCGCCCTGCTCTACTCGCCGGTCGAAGGCATCGCCGAGCTGCGCCAGGCCTGGTGGCGCTGGCAGCGCCGCGGTGTGGCACCGGAGGCGCAGGCGAGCCTGCCGGCGGCCACCCTGCCCATCGTCACCGACGGCCTCACCCACGGCCTCGCCATCCTCGCCGACCTCTTCGGCGGCGCCGGGCGGACGGTGATCGCCGCGGCACCCTTCTGGGGCAACTACCGGCAGACCTTCGGCGCCCGCACCGGTGCCACCCTGGTGGCGGCCCCCACCTTCACCCCGCGAGGCTTCGAGACCGCAGGCCTGGCCGCCGCGCTGGCGGCGTTGCCGGCTGGCGAGCCGGCGGTGGTGGCCCTCAACCTGCCGTCGAACCCCAGTGGCTACTCGCTCACCGCGGCGGAACGGCAGGCGGCGATCGACCTCCTCGTCGCCGCGGCCGAGCGGCGCCCCCTGGTGGTGATCTGCGACGACGCCTACGCCGGCCTGGTCTACGAGGCGACGATCTCTCCCCGCTCCTTGTTCTGGGACCTCGCCGGGCGCCACCCGCAGCTGCTGCCGATCAAGGTCGACGGCGTCACCAAGGAGCTGTCTCTGTTCGGTGGCCGAGTGGGCTTCCTCACCTTTCCCTTCGCGCCGGACTCGGAGGTCGCCGCCGCCCTCGAGAGCAAGGTCAAGGGGCTGCTCCGCGCCACCGTCGGCTCGCCGGTCTCGGTGTCGCAGATGCTGGTGCTGGTGGCGCTCGCCGATCCCCGCACGGCAGACGACGTCGAGGCTTTGCGCCAGCTCCTCGGCGAGCGCTATCGCATCTTGAAGGGGGCGCTCGCGGCCGCCGATCCAGCCCTGCTGCGACCGCTGCCGTTCAACTCCGGCTGCTTCGCTCTCGTCGAGCTGCCGGCGGGCGTCGAGCCGGAGGCCGCCCGCGCCCACCTGCTGGCCCACCACGACACGGGTCTGGTGTCGATCAAGCCCCAGGCGCTGCGGATCGCCTTCTGCTCGGTGCAGGCGGAGGCGTTGCCGGAGCTCGTCCGGCGGCTCGAGCGTGGGGTGGGCGAGCTGGTGGCGCGGGGCTGATTCGCCTCGCCGGGCGGTCAGAGCGCGGCGAGGGCGCGGTGGAGCGCCGGCGCGGTGATCGCGCCGTGACTGGCGTGCCAGACGGCCTTGCCGCCGAAGAGCAGGATCGCCTGCGGCGACTCGTGGCGGATGCCGGTGATCTCCGCCAGCTGGCCCGAGAGGGGGCGGCTGTTCTGGATCTCGATCAGCGACAGATGGGCCGCCGGCGTTGCCAGCTCGGCGGCGAAACGGTGGTACTCGCCGAGCGCCATGGCCGAGATCGGGCAGGTCAGGCTGTGCTTGAAGATGAAACGCGGGCCCTCGGCCGAGGCGGCGACCTCGGCCTCGAGGGCCGCGAGGTCGTGGAGGAGGGTGGGCAGTCGATCGGTCGCTTGGGTCATCGCTGGGTCTCCGGGAACGTCCGTCGGTTTGGCGCCAGGGTGCCGCCGCGGCGTGCAAGAATCTATCTTCGCAGGAGCGAGCATGGCAGATTCGACGAGCAGCGATCGCACCACCCGGGGGATCCGCGTCCAGGCGCGGAGCTTCTACGTCCCCGAGCGCAGCGTGCCCCAGGACCACTACTTCTTCTTCGCCTACCTGATCAAGATCTCGAACCTCGGCGAGCGCTCAGCGCAGCTGCTGTCCCGCGAGTGGCTGATCACCGACGGCAACGGCGAGACCCAGCGGGTCGAAGGCCCCGGGGTGGTGGGGGAGCAGCCGCTGCTTGGCCCGGGTGAGAGCTTCGAATACACGAGTTTCTGCCCCCTGCCCACGGCGGTGGGGGCGATGGAAGGTTCGTACACGATGCTCGACGCCGAGCGCGAGGCCTTCGCCGTCGAGATCGCCCCCTTCACCCTGGCCGTGCCCGGCTCGCTCAACTGAGGAGGCCCCCCGACGATGGCCTCCCCGGTGGAGCTGGCGGCACGGCTGGACGGCCGTGGTCGCCTTCTCGCCCTGGACGCAGCGAGCGAGCCCTTGCGCCGGCGCCTCCGGGTCGGTGGGACGCTCGCGCCGCTGATCGACGAAGCGAGCGCGCCGGCCCTGCTCGATTTCTTATTCAGCCTGCAACGCCACGGCGCCGGCCTGGCGTTCGACCTCGAGCTCGCCCCGGCCGGTGCCGGCACCTTGCATCTGGCAGGGGTGGTGGCGGAAGCCGGGGCGGTCCTCCTCGGCGTGCGCGAGCGGCCCCGGCTGCTGCAGCTCGCGCGTGGCCTCGCCGACGGCGAGGTTCCGCTCGCGATGGCAGCCGGCGGCCTGGCCAAGGGCTCCCGCGCCCCTGGCTCGTGGCAGCCGCTGCCGGAGGCGACCTCCTTTCTCGCCGGGCTCTGGCAGGCCCACGAATGGGAGGATGCCCTGCTGGCGCCGGACCTCGCGCGCGAGAACGCCGAGCTGCGGCGGGAGCTGGCGGCGACGCGCGCCGCACTGGCCCGCGCCGAGGCCGCCTCGGCGGCGGCTAGCCCTTCGGCGCCCGCCGCAGGGCCCGGCCCGGACGAGCAGAGGTGACCTCGCCGTCGACCAGCACGGCCTGGCCGTTGACCCAGACGTGGAGGACGCCGGTGGCCAGCTGCTGGGGCTCCTCGTAGGTGGAGTGGTCGGCGATCGTCTCCGGGTCGAAGACGACGACATCGGCGAAATAGCCAGGAGCGAGCCGCCCGCGCTCGGCGAGGCCCAGATTGGTGGCGGGGAGTGAGGTCAGCCGGCGGACCGCCTCGGCGAGGGCGATCACCTTCTCCTCCCGCACGTAGTGGCCGAGCAGGCGGGCGAAGTTGCCGTAGCTCGCGGGTGGGTGCTGGCGGCGAGGAAGGCGCCCTCGGGCGCCTGGGAGGGGGCGTCCGAGCCGAAGCTCACCCAGGGTAGGGCGATCTGGCGCCGCACGTTGTCCTCTGACATCAGGAAGTACACCGCTCCCACGCTGCCACCGTCGGCGAGGAGCAGGTCGAGGGCCGTCTCTTCCGGGCCCTTGCCGCGCTCGGCCGCCACGGCGGCGAGGGTCTTGCCGGTCAAGGGCTTGAGCTCCGGGCTGCGGAACGCCACCAGGAGGATCTTCTCGGGGCCGGCGGCGAGGTAGAAGTTCTCCCAGTCGCTGGCCGTCTCATGCATGGCGGCGATCATCCGGCTGCGGCTCTCCGGCTCGGCCAGGCGCCGCAGGAAGGCCTCGCGGCCGCCCTCCTGGACCCATGGCGGCAGGACGGCGGCGAGATCGGTGGCCCCGGCGGTGTAGGTGTAGAGGTCGGCGGTGATCGCCAGGCCCTCGGCGCGCGCCGCTTCGATCTTGGCGATCGCCGGCTCGATCTTCGCCCAGTTGCCGCGGCCGGCTGCCTTGAGGTGGTAGATCTCGGCCGGGATACGCGCCCGCCGCGCGATGGTGAGCAGCTCGTCGATCGCCTCCAACCAACGGTCGCCTTCGCTGCGCAGGTGCGAGATGTAGCTGCCGCCCTTGGCGGCAGCCTCCTCGGCGAGCGCCACCAGCTCGTCCGTCTGGGCGTAGAAGGCCGGAGGGTAGATCAGCGAGCTGCCGAGGCCGAGGGCCCCCTCGTCCATCGCCTGGGCGACCAGGGCGCGCATCCGGGCCAGCTCCTCGGGCGTCGGCGGCCGGTCCTCGTAACCGAGCTCGTGGATGCGCACCGTCGTGGCACCGACGAACGAGGCGACGTTGGGCACGATGCCCCGCGAGACCAGATGGTCGAGATACTCGCCGAGGGTGGTCCAGGCGATGTCGTAGTGGAGGTCGCCCTGCTGGCGGCGCATCTCCTCCTTCATCGCGTCGTTCAGGGGCCCCATCGACCAGCCTTCACCGAAGACCTCGAGAGTCACCCCCTGCTTGAGGTCCGAGAGCGAACGGCCGTCGACCAGCAACGACTCCGTGGCCCAGGACAGCATGTTGATGAAGCCGGGGGCGACGGCCTTGCCGGCGAGGTCGAGCTCGCTCCTGCCGCGGACCCGCTCGAGCGCCCCCACCGCCGTGATGCGGTCGCCATCGATCAGGATGTCACCCCTCGTGGGGCTCATCCCACTACCGTCGTAGATCAGGCCATTGCGCAGCACCACGTCGTGCAGCGGCGGTTGGCCGCAACCTGCGAGCAGGCCGACAGCGCCGGCCAGCAGGCCGGAGATCAGCCTGCGCTGCGGGCGATGGCGGCGGGTCGGGCGACGATCGGCGAGCAGGGCTGGCTGGCGCATGACGGACCCTCGCAAGAGCAGAAGATCGTTCGATTCTAGAGGAGAGCTGTGCAAGTGCGCCTAACAGTTGATTCTTTTTGGAATGTAGAGATCTAGATGGGTTATGATAATGGTGTTTCCGCCGCAAGCTGCCGGCAGCCGGCCCAAGAACGGCCGGGGGGCCAGCGCCCCCGTCCCGGCAGCACACCCTTGAGGCAACACTCGACCATGAGCCACGGCCCCCGCATCCTCATCGCCGACGATGACCCGGTGACCCTGGCGCTGCTGTCGGAGTTCCTCTCCTCGGCCGGCTTCGAGGTCGTCGCCGTTCAGGACGGTGCCGCCGTTGCCCACTACCTCACCCGCCAGCGCTTCGACGTGCTGGTGCTCGACCACTACTTGCCGGGCCGCACCAGCCTCGAGATCCTCACGGACCTCCAGGCCACGCAGCGGGCACCCGAGGTGGTGGTGATCACTGGCTCGGCGACCGTCGAGATCGCCGTCGAGGTGATGAAGTTGGGGGCCTTCGACTTCCTCGCCAAGCCGATCGACCTCGACCAGCTGCGCCTGGTGATCCATCGGGCGGCCGAGCGGCGGCGCCTCCACCACGAGAACGCGGTGCTGCGCCAGGTCGTGTCGCAGACCCCGTTCACCGGGCGGATCGTCAGCGAGAGCCCGAAGATCCGCGAGGTGCTGCGCAAGATCGAGGCGGTGGCGAGCTCGCAGGCCATCGTGCTCTTCACCGGCGAGACGGGGACCGGCAAGGGCCTGATGGCGAAGACCCTGCACAAGCTCTCGAACCGTTCCAAGGAGCCGTTCCTGCAGGTCAACTGCGGAGCGCTGCAGGAGACCCTCTTCGAAAGTGAGCTCTTCGGGCACCGCAAGGGGGCCTTTACCGGGGCGCAGGAGTCGAAGCCGGGCCTCTTCGAGGTGGCGGACGGCGGCACCCTCTTCCTCGATGAGGTCGGCGAGCTCAAGCCGGTGATGCAGGCCAAGCTGCTGCAGGTCCTCGACACGGCGGAGATCCGGCCGGTGGGTGGCACGGCCGCCCGCAAGGTCGACGTCCGCGTCGTGGCCGCCACCAACCGCGACCTCGCCGAGGAGGTCGAGCGGGGTGAGTTCCGCCGCGACCTGTTCTTCCGCCTCAACGTCGTCAGCATCGGTCTGCCACCCTTGCGGGAACGGCGCGAGGACATCGCCCTCCTCATGGACTACTACGTGCGGCGCTTTGAGCAGCCAGGCCGCGACCCCAAGCGGTTCAGTGACGCGGCGATCGCCCGCATGTGCGCCTACGACTGGCCGGGAAACGTCCGCGAGCTGGCCAACACCGTGGAGACGGCGATCCTGCTGACCCCTGGGCCGGTGATCGACGTCGAGGACCTGCCCGGGCATGTGCGGCCCCAGGCGGCCTACCAGCCAAAGCAGCGCGACGAGCCCCTGCTCAGCCTGGCCGAGGTCGAAAAGCAGCACATCCTGGCCGTCATCGAGCGGACGGGTGGGCGCAAGGCCGAGGCGGCCCGCATCCTCGAGGTCGACGTCAAGACCCTCGGCCGCAAGCTGCGCTCCTACGGCGGTCAGAACTAGCTCCCCGCATCCCATTTCGCCCAGCCTCCGGCAGGGCATTTTGCCCATGCGCTTTGCCAAAAAGGGCGGACAGCTCGCCCCGCTTCCGGGTGCGAGGCTCGCGGCAGGTCCGGGCCTGGACCGGCAAGCTCAATCCCTGCTGAATTTGCGTCGTCCCTGAGGTGGTCGGGGTGGCTGGCACAGGCCTTGCCCTAGAGAAAGTCCTCGGCCGTCTGATCCAGGCCCGAGAGCCGCACGCATCCACGGCTCGCCGGACCTCGAGACTCCGACGCCGAGAGCCTAGCTCTCCTCCCTTTGACCAGGGCGGGTGGCCCCCCTACCAAGGCCCCCGTCCTCTTTTTTTGCTCGCATGTGCTCGCAAGGAGCCGCGCCAGTTGGCCGCGGCCGATCGGCCTCAGGAAGGCTGCTCGGGCGGCCGAGCGGGCAGGCGCCGGATCCGACTACAGAGCTCCGTTGCCATCGAGACCGTGGCGACCTCCTGGAGCACCGCTTGGTGGAAGAGGAGGAGAGATGCCAACGCCTCGCGTTCGATCCGCTCAGCCTGGAAGACGGGAACCAACTCGGCTGCGAGCTGCTTGAGCTCGGTGGTCCTCCCCTCTTCGACGAGCACCAGTGCGAGGTCGAGGCCGGCGAGCGCAGCGTCGTAGTCGTGACCGTCGGCCACCAGCCGCTGCCGGACCTCGCGGAAGTCCCTCTCGGCGTCCGCCAGCTGACCGAGGCCGTGCGAGATCTTGCCCTGCAGCCAGATCGAACGTAGTTGCCACCGCGAGGCCGGGTGGCGGAGATGCAGCGGCTCGACCGCAGCCAGCAGCTCGCGGGCTTCCTCGTACCGCCCGAGATCGGCAAGGTAGTGGGCCCGGTTGTTCAGCGCAGCGAGATGAAGGTGAGGCTCCTCGTCGGGCTCGATCAGCGCCAACGCCTCGTCGACCGCCGCGAGGGCCCGCTGGGGGTGTCCAGCGTCCTTGGCCAAGTTGCCCTCTTGAACCAGCGCACTGGCGAGAAGTCGATGCTCCCCAAGCTGGCGGTACGAGGCGATCGCCATGTCGAGGTAGCGTTGCGCTTCCTTGAAGCGACGTTGATCCCTGCGCAGCGATGCGAGAAGGCTGGCGAGCTCTCCCAGCACGATCAGGTCGCCGGTCCCATCGCGAGAGAAGAGCTGAAAGGCCCCCGCGAGCAGTGGCTCCGCACCAGACAGCCGGCCGGTGGCCCGCAGGGCATTGCCACGCCAGGCATTGGCGCGAGCCAGGCAGGTCAGACAAAGAGCGCTCCCGAATTGCGAGTGTGGCAGCCGCAGCGCCACCTCGCGCGCGGTCTCGGCCCAGGCGAGAGCGGCGAAGGGCCTCTCGCGGACCAGAGCTCGGCTGGCGGCGAGACAGAGGTCGACGAGGATCGGGTTGCGGTAGCGCTTGATCGATCGCCGCACCTTCTCGGTGCGTTCGCTGGCACGCAGACGCTCTAGGGCGGCGAACTCGCGTTCGGCAACCTGGCGCAACTCCCCGGCCAAGGCGCTTCGCGAGTGGGCTCCTGCCAGGGCTCGCTCGAAGGCGAGGCCATAGACCCTGCCGAGGTCATTGCGACGCTTCCGGTCGCACTCGGGACAGCCGCCGGTCAGGTGGTCCAGGAGCTCGCTCGCCAGCTCGCGCGAAAGAGGACTCTGCTCGAGCTCCGCAACAATTCTCTGCCAAGGCAGGTGCCTGCGCCGCATGATTTGCCGACACTCCTTGAGTCACGGAAGTATGGGGTCTGCCCTTATTCTAACTACTGGAGCGAGGACTTGGGAACCCGGTGTCGAGGCGGGTGTCGCCGACACCCGCCTCGATCTGGGGGTGACGGAGCCGCGTTGGCTCCAGGCGTTGTGCCCGGATGGCCTAGTTGTGACCGTTCGGGTCGATGTCGGAGCCGTTTTTGGTGTGGGGGCGAGCGGCGGGGCCGAGGGTCGGCTGGTGGTCTCTGCCAGTCACCTCCGCGTCACCGCCGAGGAAGAAGGCGAGAAGCTGGCCGAGGCGGGCCTCCAGGGCCTCACCGAGAGCGACTCGTTGCGGGGCGATGGCCTCACTGCGGCCTACCGGCGCTGCCGAGGCCGGGGAGGAGGCGAGCAAGACGAGGACGGCGAGGATCGAGAACGGACGGTTCATGGGGCTCCTTTCCGATCGCGCCTCACCATCGACACCGAATCGATCGCGGCCCGATCGTCTTTGATGGTCAAGTGTCGAATGTTGCGTCCAAGTGCATCTCCCTGGCGCCGGCCGAGGCGACGATTGCGCGCCGGCGGCATGGAGTTTCAGTTCCCGGCAATCGAGTGCGCCGTCTGAGTTCTGCGTAGCGAGAAAACTACGATACAGGAAAACATGGGATTTTCCGAGAGGAGCGGCCAGGGCCGCCCGGCGCGCGGGTGGGCCGCCTAGCGCGCGGGAGCTGCGAAGCCCGGGAAGCGCTTCTTGGCCTCGCGCTCGAGCTCGCTGGCGAGGGTGTCGGCGCCGAGGGCGCGAGCCGTGCGGATGGCGATGGTGTAGAGGCCGGGTGACGGCCGCGCGGCGACCATCTGGCGTAGGGTCGCCGCCGCCTCGGCCTGGCGCTCGGTGGCCGCCAGGAGCATGGCGAGATTGGTCGGCGCCAGGGGATCGTCCGGGAAGAGCTGCATCTCGTGGCGGAAGGCCGCCTCGGCGCCGGTGGGGTCGCCAGCGCGCGCCAACACGTCGCCGAGCAGGAGGTAGAGACCGCGGGGAGGCGAGCCGCCGGCGCTCTTGGCTTCCGCCCGCCGGGCGAGGTCCCGGGCCCCGGCGAGGTCGCCGCGCTGCCGCGCCACCCGAGCCAGCGCGAAGAGGAGCCCGGGGCCTTCGCGCTCGGCGAGGCCCGCCTTCGCCTGGCGCTCCGCCTCGGCGAGATCGCCGCCGGCGAGGGCGATCCGCGCCAAGAGCTCGCGCGCCGCCGGCGCGTTCCAGTGCAGGGCGATCTCGGCGTGCGCCTTGGCCTCGGGCAGCCTGCCGAGGGAGAGCAGCACGCCACCGGCGGCGAGCGCCAGGTGCGGCTCGTTGCCGGAACGCTGGAGGGCCTCCTGGTAGGCAACCAGGGCCTCGCTCAGCTTGCCGGCCCGTTCGCGGCAGAAGGCCAGGTTCTCCCAGGCGACGATCGAGTGCGGGTTCTCGCTCACCACCCGTTCGAAGGCCTTGGCCGCTTCGGCGTAGTGCTCCTCGCCGAGCTCGGCGAAGCCACGGGAGATCTCTTGCACCAGGTGCATCTGGCTCTGCGGCGGTGGCAGCGCGCCGGCGTAGGAGCTGCGGGCGCCGCCGATGTAGCCCAGGCTCTCCATCTTGCGGCGGGTCTCGAGATCGAGCTCGCCCGGCCCGGCGAAACGCGGTGGGATGGTCGCCAGCTCGTTGCGGAGCCCGGCGGCAAGCCGGCGCTGCTCGGCGAGGACGTTGTGGTCCTGCGCGCGGTCGCTGGTCAGGTCATAGAGCTCCGGCTGGGAGCTGTCGATGTACTGCCAGCGTCCATCGAAGAGGGAGCGCAGCTCGCTCCAGCCGAAATAGAGCCGCGGGTAGTAGGTCTCGGAGTAGATGTTGCGGCCCTGCGGCTCGCGCAGCAGCCCGAGGAGGCTCCGGCCGCTCATCGCCGCCGGCACCGAGGCCGCCGCCAGCTCGAGCAAGGTCGGTGCGATGTCGCTCAGCTGGGTCGGGCTGATGACCTCCGCGCCGGCGCTCGCCTGCGCCGGCAGCTTGAGCAGCAGGGGCACTTCGAGCGTCGAGCGGTAGAGCAGCACACCGTGGCCGATCTCGCCGTGGTCCCCCAGGCCGTCGCCGTGGTCCGACGTCAGGATAATCGCCGCGCGGTCGTAGAGGCCGAGCTTGCGCAGCTCATCGAGGAGCTGCCCCACGAGCTCGTCGGCCCGCGCGATCTCGCCGTCGTAGCGCAACTTGTAGCAGGAACGGTAGGGCTCGGGCGGGTCGTAGGGGGCGTGCGGCTCGTAGAGGTGAAAGAAGAGGAAGAACGGACGGTCCTTGACCGAGCGCAGCCAGGGCAGGGCGGCGGCGAGGGTCTGGGCGCCGGGCCGCTCGTAGACCGACGGGTCCAGGGCGTGGTGAGTGCCGATCTGGTCGTCGTAGAGGTCGAAGCCGCGGGCGAGGCCCGTACCGCCCCGCAGCACGAAGGTCGACACCGCGGCACCCGTCGCGTAGCCCCGGTCGTGGAGCAGGCGAGGCACGTAGGGCAGACGATCGCTCGCCAGGTCGTAGCCCATGTTGACCCGCACGCCGTGCTCGGGTGGCAGGAGGCCGGTGAGCATGGAGCTGTGCGCGGGCAAGGTCATCGGTACCGGGCTGAACGTGTTGCGGAACAGCACGGCGTCCCGGCGCAGGCGGTCGATGGCAGGGGTCGCGACGTCCGCGTAGCCGTAGGCCGGCAGATGGTCGGCGCGCAGGGTGTCGATCGAGATCAGGACCAGGGGGGGCGGTGCGGCGGCAGCGGCGGAGGCGCAGGCCAACAGGGCGGCGGCGAGGAAGGGGAGCAGCCGGGAACGACGAAGGAGCCCCATACCCGGATGGTAGCAGCCAGGCAGGCGCCGTCGCTCAGCGCGGGCGGTGGTGAGCGGCGGCCTGGCCACCGAGCTGCAGGCGCGGCAGGTCGAGGGGCTCGAGGCTGCCGCTACCCTCGACGAGGCGGTAGAAGCGATCCCGATTGGCGCCAGCGATGCGGTCCACGGTGCCGCTCCCGGGCCAGCGGACGACGATCTCCAGCACCTCGTCGGCGGCGCCGAGGCCGATCTCCTGCTGCAGGCTGGAGTCTCCGAAGGAGCCACCCGCGCCGGCCAGCAGGTGGATGCTGCGGACCCGCTCGCCTTCGCGCACCCGGACGGCGAGGCGCGCCCCGACCCCGAAGCGGTTGGCCTTGGTCCCCACCAGGCGCAGGGTCAGCCAATGCTCGGGGCCGCCGGGGTTCTCGAACAGGGCGTTGGCGAAGGCATCGCCGGGGTAGAAGCCGCCCAGCTGGTGGAAGACGTCTTGATCGCCGTCGTTGTCGAGGTCGCCGAAGGCCACGCCGTGCCCCTTCTGCACGTGCCCGAGGCCGGCGGCGGCCGACACGTCGACGAAGCGGCCGCCGTCGTTGCGGTAGGCGATGTTCGGCATCACCGACTCGTAGCCGGGGTCGCCGGTACCGAGATAGACGTCGAGCCAGCCGTCGTTGTCGAGGTCGCCGTAGTTGCTGCCCATCGGCAGCAGCGGCAGGGTGAGTCCGCGCGAGCGCGAGACCTCGGTGAAGCGGCCGCCGTCGTTGCGGTAGAGGAGGGGTTGTCCAGAGGGGACGTCGAAGCCATAGAGGCCCGCCGTGACGTTGGGGATCGGGGCGTCGAAGTCGTTCACCCAGAGGTCGAGGTCACCGTCGTTATCGAAGTCGAAAAACCAGCTGGCAAAGCTCCGGCCCTCCGGCGCGGTCACCCCGAGGCTGGGCGCCACGTCGGTGAAGTGGCCGCCGTCGTTGCGGTAGAGGCGGTTGGGGCCCCAGTTCGAGACGTAGAGGTCGGGGTCGCCGTCGTCGTCGTAGTCGCCCCAGGCGGCGGCCTTGGCGAAGCGGTCGTTGGTCACCCCGGCGCTCGCGGCCACCTCGCGGAAAGTGCCGTCGCCGCGGTTCTGGAAGAGGAGCGAAGGGTAGGGCTCCTGGCGGGAGTTCGCCTCGTCGGCCACGTAGAGGTCGAGGTCGCCGTCCCCGTCGTAGTCCGCCCAGGCAGCGCTCTGCGAGGGGTAGCGGGGCATCTCGAGACCGGCGGCGCGGGTGACGTCGACGAAGCGGCCGGTGGTGTTGAGGTCGTTGCGCAGCAGGGAGCGCGGCAGCCGCCCGGCCTCCAGCATCCAGCCACCGCGCAGCACCAGGAGGTCGAGGTCGCCGTCGTTGTCGTAGTCGGCGTGCACCAGGTTGAGGCCGCCCAGCTGGCCCGCGAGCCCCCAAGCGGCGGTCATCTCCGTGAAGCCGCCGTGGCCGTCGTTGCGGTAGGCCTTGAGGCTGCCGCAGGGGTCCCAGGTAGAGCTCACCAGATCGAGCAGGCCGTCGCCGTCGAAGTCGTCCATCACCGCGCCGCCGGCGAGGTCGAAGGCGGCCACCCCCAGCTCGGGAGCGCGGTCGACGAAGCGGCGGAAGGGCACGCTGGAGGCGAAGGCCGCGGCCGGCAGCCGCAGGCCCTCGGGGACGCCCTCGGGATAGTCGCCGGCGAGCATCCGCGAGAGCGCGAAGAGCCAGGCCGCCTGGATGTGCCGGGGCTCGTGCTTGACCATCTCGAGAAAGCTCTCGGCCGCCTTGCGGGCCGCCTCGGGGCGGCTGTGGACGGCCTCCGGCCTGAGCGGCAGGATGCAGCTCGCGTGGTTGTGGCGCTCGACGCAGTTCTGGTCCTCGGAAAGCTGCAGGTAGGAGAGGCCGAGGAACCACACCATCCCCCACTGGCCGGGGTCGTCGGGGTCGAGCTTGCGGGCGAGGGCGAGCCCCTGCTGCAGCGTCTCGACGGCCTCGCCCGGGCGGCCGAGCTTGATCAGCTCCACACCCAGCTGGGCATGCAGCTTGATCTCGTCGGCGGGGTTCGCGGCATGGGCCGCGAGCTGCGCCGCGAGCCGTTTCGCCCGCGCCTCGCCGTACCATGGCAGGTCGCCCGCGGCCGACGCTGCGCAGATCGCCGCGAGCTCGGCCTCCGGGCCGGGCGGGGCCGGCGGCTGGGCTCGAGAGGGCAGGCTCGCCAGGCCGGCGGCGACGCCCACGACTCCCACCATCCTCGCTGCGGTGCGCATGCCTGCGACCTTACCACCCGCGCCAGGCCGGGCCCGGATGCTTCAGACGCAGGGCAGGCGAGTGGTCACCGGCCTTCGACGTGGGCCAACCAGTCGTGGACGGCAGCGAGGGCGGTGGGGTCGACGAGGATGCCGTTGTGGTTGGCGCCAGGGACGAGCACCAGCCGCGCGTGCTCCGCGACTTGGATCTCGGTCGCGTAGTGCGCGGCCACGAAGGCCTCGTCGGCGCTGCCGGCGACGACGAGAAGCGGCGCGTGCACGGCGGCGAGCGCCCGGCGATGGTCCGCGGGGGTCATGCTGAGCAGGGCCCGGTAGGTGTAGGAACGCAGCGGCATCTCCGGAGGCAGGTTGAAGAAGAGGGTGTGCAGGCCGTTGAAGGCCCTGATCCCGACGAGGTTGAACACGCTGCAGCCGAGCAGCCGTGGCAGGTGGAGGCGCACGAAGGCGGCCTCGCCAGGCGTGCTTTGCTGGCGGGTGGTCGACGAGCGGGCTCCCAGGTGCGGCGCGAAGAGCAGGAGGCCGTCGACGGGCGGCGCCCCGGCCAGCTGGGCGTAGCGCAGGCCAATGCCACCACCCATCGAGTGGCCGGCGAGGACCAGGCGGCCGCCGGGCTGCTCAGCCCGCAGCTCGGCCACCACCTCGGCCACGTCGCGTTCGTATTGGCCGATGAAGTCGCTGTCGCCGGGCCGCCCGCCCGAGCCGCCGTGGCCGCGCAGGTCGAGGGCGACGACCGTCGCACCCGTCGCCTCGCGCAGCAGGCCAGAGCTGCGGTTGTGCTGAGAGCTGCTCGCCAGGACGCCGTGGAGAAAGAGCACAGTGGTCGCCGAGCCCGCCGCCGGGAAGGTCGCGGCCTGGAGCTCGGTGCCGTCGGCGAGCGCGAAACGGCGTGGGGTGACCGTGTAGGGCTGCGAGAAGTCGATCCCCGCCGCCGCCAGCTCTTCCGGCGTGGGAGAGAGCGGGGCCGCGAAGCGCGGATCGCTCCACAGCACCGCGACGAGGCAGAGGGCGAGCACGGCGGCGGCGAGGCAAAGCGTGGCCAGGGCTGTCCGTAGCAGCCAGCGCAACAGCGTGGGCATGGTGATCTCCTAGAGGAAGTCCGTTTTGCGCGCTTGCAGGAGGAAGGTCAGGGCGAGGATCACCACCATCGCCACCAGCTCGGCGGCGAGGAGGCCGAGGGTCGGCGTGCGCCAGGCGATGGTGTCCGTCGGCAGGTCGGGGGCCACCGCTGGATGGTGGGAGAGCCAGTACATGACACCCTGGACGAGCAGGTTGCCGATGACGATGGCCGCGACGGTCCAACCGAGGGACTCGCTGACGATCGCCACCCCCAGCGTCAGCAGGTAGCCGGCGAAGAGCTGCAGCAGGATGGCGACGGCGAAGGGGATCAGCCCGTCGGGCAGGCGCGGGCTGGCGGCGATCGCCGTGACCGTGCCGACCGCCAACACGAGCCAGGCGCCACCGAAGAGGAGCAGGTTGGCGAGGACTTTGGCGCGGGTGTACTGGCCGGCCGTGATCGGCAGGCTCATCACGAAGGCGAGGGTCTGGTTCTGCCGCTCGTGGACCACCGTGATCATCGTCAGGTGGATGCCGATCGCGATCAACACGGTGATCAGCAGCACGGTGCCGACGTAGAAGCCCAGGTCCCCACCCCGGACCAGGGGCAGCAGCGCGGCGATCCCGGCGGCCACGAAGCCGGCGATCGCCCAGCGGTTGAAGTACCAGTCCTTCCAGATCAAACGGCCGACCAGGGAATGGTTCATTGGGGCTCCTCGCGTCGCCGCCGCTCCACGCTGGCGACGAAGATCTCTTCCAGGGTCAGGGGCTCGACGGCTTGCACGCTGGCCCCCGCCTGCTGGCAGGCGGCGACCATGGCCGGCGCGAAGGCGCCGGTGACGAGAGAGGCCAGGCGGCCGCTGCGCCGGGCCTCGACGACGCCGGCCAGGGCAGGCAGGGCTGCCTCCGCGGGCAGCTCCAGGCGCAGCCGCCGCCAGCGGTCGAGGAAGCTCTCCTTGTCGTCGCTCGCCACCAGCTGACCGCGGTCGACGAAGGTGATGAGGTCCGAGATCTGCTCGACGTCGAGGGTGTTGTGCGATGAGAAGAGCACTGTTCTGTCTTCGTCGGCGAGCACCTCCATGAGCGCCCCCAGGACCTCTTGGCGGGCCACCGGATCGAGGCCGGTGGTGGGCTCGTCGAGGACCAGCAGGCGCGGCCGGCGGGCCAGGCAGAGGAGGAGCGAGGCCTTGACTCGCTGGCCGTGCGAGAGGCCCTTGATGCGCTGCTCGGGCTTGAGGTCGAAGCGGCGGGCGAGGTCGCGGGCGTAGGCGGCGTCCCAGGACGGGAAGATCGAGGCCACGAAGGCCATGTGCCAGGCGAGGGTGCCGGCGCCGTAGAGGCGGAGGTCGTCGGAGGCGAAGCCGATCTCGCGCTTTGCGGCCACCGCCGCACCGGGTAGCTCATGGCCGAGGACGCGCACCTCGCCCGCATCCTGGCGCACCAGGCCGAGCAGCAGCCGGATCGTCGTCGACTTGCCGGCCCCGTTGGCGCCGATCAAGCCCATCACGCGGCCCGCCGGCAGGGCGAGGTCGAGGGGCCCGAGGGTGAAGTGGGGATAGTGCTTGCTGACCGCGGTCAGCTCGAAGGCGGTGTCGCTCATGGGTTCAGCCCTGGTCTCCCTTCTGGTCCTGCCAAGCGCGCTGCAATCGGTGGGTGAGCTCTGTAACGCCGAGCCCCAGCTTGGCGGCGAGCTCGACCGCCGCCCCGAGGTGGCCCTGCAGGTCCTTCTCGAGCAGCCCTGGGCCCAGCCCGGAGGTTTCGGCGACGAACGAGCCGCGGCCCTGGCGAGTGACGATCACGCCTTCCCGCTCGAGCTCGAGGTAGGCTCGCTTGACGGTGATCACGCTCACCCGCAGCTGGATCGCCAGCTCGCGGATGGAAGGGATCTCCCGCCCCGGGGCCCAGTCGCCGACGGCGACCAGCTGGCGGACCTGGTCGACGATCTGGGCGTACATGGGGCGCGGGTCCGCCTGGGCGATGAGCAGCTCGCCGTGCATGTCCATATACTGAGTATACACAGCTGAGTGTCTTGGTCAAGCCGCCTGGCGAGCGGCGGCTGCGATGGTCCTGCGGGCCGGCTCGTCGTATGATCCCGGCGCCCCGAGCCAGAGCCAGGGAACGGCCGCCGCAACAGCCGCGGCGGGCCGGCCCTCGGCGGCGCCGAGCGGCCGCGCGCCGCCCGCCAGGGGCCCTGAAACCTTGCCCACCACACCCCGTATCAACCGATGACCGCAGGGAACGCCCCGCTGACCGACGAAGAGCTGGTCGGCGCCGTCCTTGCCGGCCGGCGAGAGTGCTTCACCGACCTCGTCGAGCGGTACCAGGGGCGCCTCGTCAACTATCTGTACCGGTTGCTGCGCAACGTCGACGAGGCCCACGAGCTGGCGCAGGACGTGTTCTTGAAGGTGTACCAGGCGCTCGATCGCTACGACCCGACGTACAGGTTCTCGACCTGGATCTTCCGGGTGGCGCAGAACGCGGCGATCGACCAGATCCGCCGGCGCCGGCTGAAGCTGGTGCCATTGGTACGGCCGGAGGTGGGAGACGGTGACAGCCACGAGTGGGAGCTGCCCGGTAGCGAGCGCGACGCCTACGGCGAGCTGCGCAACAGTGAGCGCGGCGAGGCGATCCAGGAAGCGATCGATGGCCTGCCCTGGGAGTATCGGGAGCTGATCGTGATGCGGCACTACGGCGAGCTTTCCTACGAGGAGATCGCCCGGATCAAACGCATGCCTCTCGGGACTGTGAAGAACAAGCTCTTCCGGGGCAGGCAGGCGCTGAAGGAGAAGCTCGCCGACTTCCTCACCGACTGAGGCGAGCGCGCAACGAAGCAGGAGATGGCTATGGCGAGGCTGGATCCGACGACCGGATGGGAGTGGTTGCAGCACGACCTCGACGGCGAGCTGCCGGCTGCCGAGCAAGCGGAGCTCCGCGCCGCGATGGCCGACGATCCAGACCTCGGGCGCCAGGCGGCCGAGCTGCAGCGCCTCGACGCCCTGCTGCGTGGCAGCCGGATCGAGGTGCACCCCGGCTTCGCCGCCCAGGTGACGCGCAGCCTGCCTGCCGCCGGCTGGGAAGCGCGCCACCCCCGCGCCTGGCGCCTCGCCGTCTTTCTCCTCCTTGCGCTCGGCGGCGCCTCGGCTGCCCTCCTCGGCACCGGCGGCGCTCGCCTGGCGCCGGCCGGCCCGTTCGGCAACGCCCTGGCCGCGGTGGGCGACCTCTTCCGTGCCGCCGCCCTCACCGGCGCCGGCCTGCTCTCGGCGTCCTGGAAGGGGCTGGGCCTGGTCTTCGCGTCGGCCCTGACCACGGGCGGCATGCTCGCCTTCGCCGCCCTGGTGGTGGCGGTCAACGTCGGCCTTTTCCTGCTCCTGCGCCGGCACGGCAGGCGCCCTGCCGCGGCGGTGGCGGCGAGCGGCCGTCTCGGCGAGCCGAGGTGAGCTTGCGCTCGCGCTGCTCCTGGCCGCTCTTCCTTGCCCTCCTGCCGGTCCCCACCGCCGGTGCTGCCGCGGCAGCGCGGCCGCCGGCGCTCGTCATCGAGGCGGGGAGCGTCGCCCGCCAGCAGGTGGTGGCGGTCGGCCGCGACCTGGTGATCGCCGGTCAGGCGCTCGCCGACGTGGCGGCGATGAACGGCAAGGTGAGCGTCTCGGGAGAGGTCGCCGGCGACCTGATCGTCCTCGGCGGCAGCGTGCACCTCGACCCCACGGCGCGCATCCAGGGCGACGTCTTCGTCCTCGGGGGGAGCCTCGAGACCACCCCGGGGGCCAGCATCGGCGGCCGCTCGGTGGCCTATCCAGACGCCTCGGCCGCCTGGCTCGCCCTGCTCGAAGCACCGACGATCGGTGTCGGCGCCACGGCGCCGCTGGTGGTGGGCGCCAAGCTAGCCTTGCTGACCGCCTGGATGGCCCTCGTGCTGGTCTTCTTCGCGGCCTCCGGCCGGCAGCTGCTCGCCACCTCGGAGAGTGTGCAGCGGGAGCCTTTCCGCTGCTTCTACCTCGGTTTCACCGGGGTCATCACCCTGGTGCTGACCGCGCTCTTCTTCAGCCTCTTCGCCCAGGCCCTGGTGGGGCTGCCGCTCCTCGTGCTGGTGGTGCTGCTGGCGGTCGTCCTCAAGCTGTGGGGGATGGTGGCGGTGTTCCACGCCTTCGGCAGCTGGCTTCTCGCCCGCTACCCGCGCCAGGTCACACCGCTCAACGTCGCCGCCATCGGCCTGCTGGTGCTCGGTGGGATCAAGTTCCTGCCGTGGATCGGCCTGCTGGCCTGGCACGTCGCGACGTTCATCGGCGTCGGCGCCGCCCTCGCTTCGAAGCTCGGGCGGCGCGAGCCCTGGTTCGACCTCTCACCGCAGCCGGCGCTCTGAGGCGCCGTACCGGCAGCGCTTACTGCCCGGGCGGCGACTCGCCCTTCGGTGTCGCCACCGGGTGATGGGCCGCCATCCACTCCTTGAGCCCTTCCATGTCGCCCACCATCTCCTTGAACTGCTTGCCGCGGCTAGTGAGCTTGAGCGAGCCCGGCTTCTTGACGTGGCAGCTGGTGCAGCGGCCGAAGCTGGCGGCGAGCTCGTCGAAGCCTTCGAGGGTGCCCATCGCCTCGTAGAACTTGCCGCGGTCGGTGAGCAGCTTGCTGCCCGGTTTGTCGTGGCAGGCGGTGCACTGCATGCCCTCGGTCTTGGCGATCTGCTGCGAGCCCGAGGCGACGGAGCCGGCGAGCAGGACGACGGCGACGAGCGCCGCAGCGCTCAGGGTGGCGAAATAGCTGGTTCGCATGGCTAGCCTCCCTCATCCCGGCTCAGGAACGAGCCTTCGCCCAGGAGATCCCGAACGCGAAGGTCCACTGGCTGTGATCGACGCGAGCGCCGGGGCCGAACGGGTTCACCATCGGGTTGGTGTTGTTGTTGGTCTGTGAGGCGTTGAGCGCATGCTCGAGCGCCAGCTCGTAGGTGACGGCGCCGCGGGTGATGCCGGCACCGATCGAGATGTGGTGCTCCGTGGTGGCGGGGAAGAGCGGCGTCAGGGTGTCGTCCGGCACCGGGCTCTCGCCCCAGTTGTAACCGGCGCGCAGCGTCAGGCCGTCGCTCACCCGGTACTCCCCGGCGAGCGCCACGACCCACTGGTCCTGCCAGTTGAAGACGAAGGGCAGCACCACCTCGGCGGGGGCACCGGCCACGGACGGGTTGGTGCCCTTCACCTGGATGGTGTCGATGGCATCGTCCCAGAAGATCCGCTTGACGTCGAGGGCGAGGAGCAGGCGGTCGGTGGCGCGGAAGGCCGTCCCCACGCCGGCCTGGGCGGCGAAGGTGAAGCCGTCCATCTCGGCGTCGTAGCGCACCTTCTGGCGCAGGAAGGGGTGGTTCTCGAAGTTCACCTGCAGGGTGCCGCCGTCGAACGTGGAGTTCGTCTTCGTGCCGTAGATCGCGCCGACCGTCCAGCGCGGGTCGGGCCGCCACCACCAGCCGAGGCGCAAGCTGTACTGCATGCCGGCGGCGTCCTCCATCTTGGGCCCGAAGAAGCTCTGCTCCGGCGCCTGCTGGTTGAAGAACGAGGTGCTGGGGAAGAAGCGGAACGAGGCGTCGGCCCAGCCGATGTTGAGGGTCGCGCCGATCGCCGAGTCCTCGCTGAAGGAGTAGGCCACGGTCGGCGAGAGGGTGGCGAAGCGCACCTGGGTGTAGGTCTGGTCCTGGGTGCCGAAGAAGGTGTTGATGCCGTTGAAGGTGGCGCCCATGCCACCCTGGGCGAGGAAGCCGAGGCCCCAGGCCAGGCGGGTCTCCTTGCCCGAACGCACCCAGGCGAAGGCGGGCAGGGGGAAGTAGCGGTCCTCACCGTCGATCGGTGCGTTGGCGAGGTTCTCCATCTCGAGCTTGGGCGCCAGGGTGGCGAGGCTCAGGGTGTAGTGATCGCCCTGCAGCTGGGCGATCCCGGCCGGGTTGGCGTTGAGGCCGAGGGTGCGGTCGGAGATGGCGATGTTGGCGCCGGCGCGGCCCAGGGCCTCGGCGCCGTAGCCGGTGAGATAGAGGCCGTTGGTGGCGCTCGCGGCGCTCGCCAGGGCCAGCAGCAGCGCCACCGAGGACGCTGGGATGCGGTACTTCATGGTTCCCTCCTCAGGGGCCGCCGGGGGTCGGGCGCGGGCCCGCCGCCCGGCGGCACGGAGCCTGGCCGCTGAAGGGCTCAGCAGCCTTCTTTCTTGCGTTTCGCCGCCGGTTTCGCGCCGGCAGGCGGTGCGATGGGGGTCGCGATCTTCGGTGCCTCCGGGGCCGGCAGGGCGGCCAGCGCGGCGTCACCGCCGCTCGCTGCGGCACGCGGCGCACCTCCGAAGTGGCGGGCCACCTCGGCGGCGCGGGCGAAGGCCTCGCGCTCGGCGGCGCTCGCCGACTCACCGGGCTGGACCGGGTAGAGCACGTGGGCCTTCCAGCCGGCGAGGCCGCCGAGCAGGATGTAGACCGCCGGGTAGCGCTGCGCCTTGAGCAGCATCCAGGCTTGTGCCGAGTGGATGCCTTCCTCGGAGTAGAGGACGATCTTCTCGTAACGGGCGAGGTCGGCGGCGTCGAGGTCGGTGATCGCGACGTTCTCCGCTCCCGGCAGATGGTAGGCCGCGAAGTCGCTGGCCGGCCGCAGGTCGAGCAGGCGGAAGTCCTGCTTGCCGGCGATCAACCAGTCGGCGAGCGTCTCGGGCGTGACGTGGTCCACCTCGCTCTCGACCATCGTGGCGAGGTCGCGGGTGTCGACGACGACCCGGCTGCTGCCGCGAGCGTCGCCGAGGACGAGCGCCCCGGCGGCGAGGACGAGGGCGACCAGGGCCAGGCGCTGGGCGATCGTGCGGTCGCCGAGCCAGGTCAGCAGCGCGCTCACGACTGCACCTCCTTGGCGCCGAAGCGCCGTTCGAGGACGCCGGCACCCCAGAAGCCGCCGAGCGCCATCAAGACGACCAGGAAGACCACGGCGCCGAACGGCAGGTGCAGCACCTCGGGCAGGGTCAGCCGGCCGAGGTCGGTCGAGTTGGCGAAGCCCTCGATGCCCGGCCAGGCCGAGCCGATCACCAGGATGCCGGCGAAGATCCCGGCGACGAAGACCAGGCTGTCGAGCTTGCCGGTGGCGATGGCCACCATCGAGGTGCCCGGGCAGTAGCCGCCCACCGTGAAGCCGATGCCGAGCAGCAGACCGCCGACGATCTGCGGCAGCAGGTAGGTGTTGGCGACGTAGACCAGCGAGAGGTCCACCACGCCTGCCCAGCCGAGGTAGAAGAGGCCCAGGAGGGTGGTGACGATGGCGGTGAACATCACCCGGAAGACGGCCATGTCCTTGAAATAGAACTGGTCCGTGAGCTTCTTCGCCGAGCCGAAGCCGGCCTGCTCGAGGAAAAAGCCGAAGCCGATGCCGATCAGGAAGGCGACGATCAACGAGGCCTCGTCACCGAAGGCGCCGAACTTGTAGAGGGGAAGGTTCATCGCCATTGCCTCCGCAGGAACCAGGCCGCGCCGTAGGCACCGGCGAAGACCATCAACATGAAGGCCCAGCTACCGGCCGAGAGGACGGCGCCACCGGAGAGCGCCTGGCCGCTCGTGCAGCCGCGGGCCAGCTTGGCGCCGATGCCCATCAGGGCGCCACCGGCGAAGGCGAAGCCGAAGCGGCCGGCGGTGGAGATCCGGGGCCCCTTCTCGATCACCGCCTTGACGCGGCGGGCGAGCAGGCCGGAGAGCAGGCCGCCCACCAGCACGCCGAGGACCTCGAAGACCAGCCAGGCCTTGAGGGGGTGGCCGACGCCGGCCTCGAGGTACTCGCGCCAGAAGCTGTTCGAGGCGGCGCTCGCCGGCGACACGGCCTCCACCACCACGGCGCAGACCGAGGAGAAGGCACCGGAGGCGCCCAGGCCGCGGCCCATCACCAGATAGGAGAGGAGCAGCACGAGGCCGAGGCCGATGCCGGCCAGATAGGGGTTCATGTAGGCCGCCGCCGGACGGGCTCGCTCGGCTGCCTGCTCGTGGGCAGCCGCGCCGGCCGGCGCGACCTCGGTCAGGGTGGTCATCGATCACCTCCTCGAGCCAGCGCTCGGGTGGGGGAGCCAGAAGGGACGGTCACAACGGGGGCGGGGCTCACGGCGCGCTCCAATGGCTCGCCTGGCCGGCCGCCACGATCACGAAGCGCAGGGCGAGGCCGCCGGCGAGCACCAGGATCGGGGCCACCGGCGTGTGCTGGATCTTGTGCCGCACGGCGGCGAGCTGGATGCCGAGGGGCACCACGATGCCGGCCGCCACGACGAGGACCCAGAACAGAGAACCGTAGCGGCCGTCGAGCAGCAGGTGGGCGGCTCGGGCGTGCATCTCGGTCGCACCCAGCAGCCCGATCAGGAAGAGCAGCAGCAAGAGGAGCTCGGTGCCGAGGAAGGCGTTGTCGGCGCGGGCGAAGTAGGCCCGCTCGTCGGCGTCGGGGGCGATCATGTGGGCGAGCGCGGCTGCCGTCGACAGGCCCGAGATCAAGAACAGCGGGCCGAGGAGCGCGCTCGACCACAGGGGCCGCGAGCCCAGCGAGGAGAGCAGAACGCCGGTGTAGATGCCGAGGAGGACGCCGAGGCCCACGTTGACCCCGCCGAGCAGGCGCACCCAGCCCGGCCGCTCGGCGAGCCGCTGGCCGGCCGTGACGAGGGCTGGCCAACGCTGGGCGAGCGGCTTGGGTACTCGCAGCAGGAGAGTGACGGCGAGCACGGGGTAGACGAGGACGAGCACCCAGGCACCCCAGGACATCGGCGAGGTCCACTCGAAGGTGGTGTACAGGCGCCAGACGTAGAGCTTGTGCTCGAGGTCGAGGAAGAGGGCGCCCATGCCAAGGCTCAGCAGGACGAGGGCGACGCCGGGGGCGCGCGCGAGGAGGCCTCCCCCCTCGGCCTGGCGCCGGCGCAGCAGCAACAAGCCGCTCAGGATCATCAGCCCGGCGACCAGGCCGCCGAGGTAGAGGTAGACGGGGATTTCCCAACCCCAGACGTGCATCCCGGGGTCGATCATCGGGTTGGAGCGGGTGGTGGTCAGCTCGAGCATCGCGTGCCTCCGTGCCTCAGGTCAGGAAGAAGATCCGCGGCCGCGTGCCGGCGTCGGGAAGCAGGGAGTGATGGCGGCGGGAGGCCAGCAGCTGCGAGACCTCGCTCGCCGGGTCGTCGAGGTCGCCGAAGTGCATGCAGTGGGTGGGGCAGACGGCGACGCAGGCGGGGTCCTTGCCCTCCTTGACCCGGTGGACGCAGAACGTGCACTTGTCGGCGTAACCCTCCGGGTGGATGAAGCGGGCGTCGTAGGGGCAGGAGGCCAGGCAGGCCTTGCAGCCGATGCACAGCTCGTGATCGACCAGCACCAGCTGGCCGAAGCTCTCGACGTGCGAGGCGCCCGTCGGGCAGCAGGTCACGCAGGGCGGGCGGTCGCAGTGGTTGCAGCGCTCGCTCCTGATCTCCATCGTGAGGCTGGGGAACTTGCCGCGTACCTCGGTGGTGATCCAGTCGCGGCAGAAGCCCTCCGGCACCTCGTTCTCGGTCTTGCAGGCCACCACGCAGTCCATACAGCCCACGCAGCGCTGCGCATCGATCACCATCCCGAAGCGAGCCATGAGCTCAGGCCTCCTCGAAGGTGACAAAGTTGACGTTCATGCCGGTGCCGCCCATCAGCGGGTCCACGGCGTAGCGGGTGACGAGCTGGGCGTCCGAGGCCCCCATGCCGAGGGCGCGCCGGAGCCCCTTGGCCCGATGGCCGAAGCCGTGGACCATGTAGACGCAGTCGGTGCGGATGCGCTCCGTGGCCTTGACCTTGATCGGGTCGCTCACCACGCCGTCCTGGTTGCGCAGGCGCACCCGCTGGCCGCTCGTGAGGCCGAGGCGGCGAGCGACGTCGGCGTTGACCCAGATCTCGTTCTCGGCCATCGCGTCGGCGAGCAGCGGGTTGGTCTGGGTGCGCGAGAAGGTGTGCACCGGTGCCCGCCCGAAGAGCAGGCGGAAGGCGCCGGGCGGTGGCTCCTCGTGGGGCGTGTAGCGGGGCACGGGGTCGAAGCCGTGCTCGGCCAGCTGCGGCGAGTAGAACTCGATCTTGCCGGAGGGCGTCGGGAACTCCATCGGCACGCCTTCCGCGAAGTAGAGCGGCTGCGCCGCCCCCTCGAAGACCCCTCGTTGCTGCATCTCGGCGAGCGACAGGCCAGCGCCCTTGAGGCGGGCATCGAGGTACTCCTCGACGTGGGTCCACGGGAAGAAACTGCCGAGGCCGAGCTTGATGGCCAGCTCGCGGGCGATCCACCAATTGGGCTTCTGGTCCGCCGGCGCCTCGACGACCGGCTGGCGCAGCGAGACGAACGGCCGCCGGAAGGGTTCGGTGTTGAGGTCGTCGTAGCGCTCGAGATAGGTCGACTCGGGCAGCACCACGTCGGCCCAGCCGGCGATCTCGCTGGGGTGGGTCTCCACCACCACCAGGAAGTCGAGGGCCTGGATCGCCTTGATCGTTTCCGCCTGGTTGGGCAGCGCCTGCAGCAGGTTGGTGGCGTACACGAACCAGCTCTTGATCGGGTACGGCTGGCCGGAGATCGTGGCGTCGCGGATGCCGGTGGTCAGGCCGAGGTCGGCGAAGGGGTACTTGCCGCCGGGGTTGTCGAGCGGCCCGCGCTCGCCGTGCGGGTACTCCGGGTAGCCGGCGTACTTGGGGATGGGCACGCTGGCGCGGAAGTAGAAGCCGCCCTTGCGGCCCCAGGAGCCGAGAAGAGCGTTGACCAGGGCCACGGCGCGGCTGCGCTGGGCGTCGTCGCCGTACCAGGTGACGTGGCGGCCGGGGTGAACGAGGGTGGCCGGCCGGTGGCGGGCCATCTCGCGCGCCGTCTCGCGGATCGTCGCCGGGTCGATGCCGGTGATCGGGTAGGCCCATTCGGGAGTGCGGCTGGCGATCTCGGCGCGGAAGGCGTCGAAGCCGAAGCCGTGCTCGGCGACCAGCTCGCGGTCGTAGAGCTCCTCGCCGACCAGCACGTTCATCCAGGCGAGCAGCAGGGCGATGTCGGTCCCCGGCTTGATCGGCAGGTAGTGCTTGGCCTTGCTCGCCGCCACCGAGTAGCGGGGGTCGGCGACGATCACCGTGGCCCCAGAGCCCACCGCGTCGGCGAACTCTTGCACCTGGCTGTTGTGCATGTTCTCGCCGAGGTGCGAGCCGATCAGCACCAGGCAGCGGGCGTTGGCGATGTCCGTGCGCTCGGGAGTGCCGACCTCCTCGCCGAAGGTGAGCTGGAAGCCGATGTCGCGGGGGCCGCGGCATTGGGCGTAGGAGGGTGCCACCATGTTGGGGGTGCCAAAGGCCTTGAAGGTGTGTTTGAAGAAATTGGCGCCGATGCCGTGTGAGAAGAAGGCGAGGGACTCCGGGCCGTGCTCGGCCTTGAGCGCCTGCAGGCGCTCGGCGATGTGCGACAGGGCCTCGTCCCAGGTCACCGCCACCCACTCGTCGTCACCGCGGTTGTGGCGCCGCAGCAGGGGTGTGGTCAGGCGGTCGGGGTCGTAGTGGGCACCGACACCGCCGGTGCCGCGGGGGCAGAGCCGGCCTCGCGACAGCGGGTCCGCCGGGTTGCCCTCGATCTTCCAGAGCTTGCCGTTCTTCTTGCTGGCGATCGCCCCGCACTTCCAGAAGCAGAGGTCACAGAAAGTGGGGACGGTCTCGATCGTGTCGCCGCGGCGCGCCGGTCCGAAGAAGCTCGCCCAGGCAGGTTCGGTGGCCATGCTGGCCAGGCCAGCTCCCGCGCCGGCCCCGAGCCCGACCTGGAGGAAGCGCCTGCGTGACAATATGGTCATTTAGTTATCCTCCCGCTCATTATTCTCCCGCCGCCGGCAGCCGCCGTCACCCTCAGAGGGGTCGGGCGAGCTACCGCCTTTGAGGGTAGGGCGGCCGTGAAAGGGGCTGGGCGGCCGGCGCGACGGGCAGGCCGCAGCGGTCGATTGGGCGAGCGTGGCTCAGTCGGGCAGCACGATCTCGGTGCGGCGGTTGCGGGCGCGGCCGGCCGCGGTGGCGTTGCTGTCGAGCGGATATCCCGCCCCGAAGCCCTGGGTCACCAGCCTCGCGCGGTCGATGCCGTGGTCGACGAGCCAGCCCGACACGGCCTCGGCGCGGCGTAGCGACAGCACCTGGTTGAAGTCGTCCTCACCGCTCGCGTCGGTGTGGCCGCAGATGTAGGCCTGGAGGCCCGCGAAGGGGCCAGCGAGGAGCTCGGCCTGGCGGGCCAGCAAGGGCACGAAGTCGGCCTTGAGGTCGTGGCTGTTGACGTCGAAGGAGGTGGCCTCGCCGTAGTCGAAGACGATCACCTGGGTGAGGCCGAGGGCGCGGGCGAGCGGCGAGGGCTCACCTCCCACCCGCAGCAGCACCTGCACGCGGTCGGGCCCCAGGATGCGCAGGCGGCGCTCCATGGTCGGCGGGGTGTCGGCGAGGGCGGCGATCTCGATCGCCTCGTCGAGGCTGGCGAGGCGCAGGTGGACCGGCGCGGTTCCCACCGCCTTGCCGCGCAGGCCGACCTCCACCCCGTTTGGCTCGGAGAGCACCTCGGCTTCGACGAGGTTGGCCGGCTGGGGCGGTTGCGGCGCCGGCGCGCTGCTGCAGGCCGCGGCCAGGATGGCGAGGAGGAAGGGCGAGGCGGTGCGGTGAGATCGCTTCATGGGTTGAGCTCTCCGAACTGGATCCTGACGGTCGCCGTCGCCGCCACGGGTTTGCCGGCGGCGTCGCGCGCGGCTGCGAAGCGGTAGCGGCGGGCGGCGGCCTCGGCCGCGGCGGTGCAGCGCGGCTCGTCGGCCGTCAAGGTACGGACCTCGGTGATCGCACCGTCGGCGGCCACCCGCAGGCTGAGGATGGCGCTGCGACCGGCGCAGACGGCCTGGAGGTCGGCCGCGAGGGCGGGCTGGGCGGTTTCCAGGAGGCGCGGTGGCTCGACGGCCCGGTGCGGGCCCTCAGCCGGCGGTAGTGCGCTGCTGGCTGGCTCGGCCCGTGATGGGCGTCTGGCTGGCGGGCTCGCTGCCGGCCGCGGGGTGGCCCCGGCGGCTGGCTCGCTGGCTCGATCCGCCGTTTGCTGGTCTTCGTGGCTGGAGCTCTCAGTAGTGGGGCCCTCGGTGGCGGGAGTGCCGCCCCCTTCGCCGCTCGCCGGCAGGGTGGTTTCCGCTGGGGTCGAGGAGGGAGCCACCGGCGTCGCCACCGGTGCGGACCGCGGCCAGAAAGCCAGCAGGCCGAGCGCGACGGCGACCGTCACAGCTCCCGCGAGCCAGGCCAACCTGCCGCGGCCACGGGCCGGCGCCAGCAGGACGGGCTTGCCGGCCGGGCCAGAGCCGAGCGAGACCACGCGCGTCGGCCCGGCGAGCTCGCCACCCTCGTCGCCCTGGTGGGGAGACAGCTGGTCTTCGGTGGTCGGCAGGCCGTCGACGGGAGCGCCGGCGACGGGGCTGGCCTTGAGCTCGATCGCCGGCAGGCCGTCGTCGCTGCCGAGCACCGCCTGGAGGCTCCGGCGCATTTCCGCGGCAGAGCCGAAGCGCTCCTCGCGCTCGCGGTTCAAGGCGCGCATCACCGCCGCCGCGAGCTCCGGGCGCACCTCGGGCAGCCGCTGCCCTAGGGGGATGGGCGCCTCCTGCAGGCGCTTGAGCAGCTGGTGCAGGGGCTCGCTGGCGTCGAACGGCAAGCGGCCGCTCAGCGCCTCGTAGAGCACCACCCCCACCGAGTAGAGGTCGGCGCGGCCGTCGAGCTCTTTGCCCTCGGCTTGCTCGGGGGCCATGTAGGCGGGCGTGCCGAGGATGCTGCCGGTGAGCGTGGTGAGGGTGGCCTCGGCCTGCTTGGCGATCCCGAAGTCGGTGAGGAAGGGCCGCCCGGCGCGGCTCAGCATGATGTTCGCCGGCTTGATGTCGCGGTGCACCACGCCGTGGCCGTGGCTGAGTTCGAGGGCGGCCAGGAGGGGGATGAAGATGCGTAGGGCGGTGGTCTCGTCGAGCCGGCCGCCGGCGGCGAGCTCGGCCCTGAGCGAAGCCCCCTCGATGAACTGCATGGCGTACCAGAGGATGCCGTCGGCCTCGCCGTAGTCGTAGATCTGCACGATGTTCGGATGGTCGAGGGATGCGACGAGGGTCGCCTCGGCGACGAAGCGCTGGGCGAAGGGCGAGCCGGGCTCGTGGGTCTCCGAGAGCACCTTGAGGGCCTCGTGGCGGCGCAGGCGGCGGTTGCGCACCCGGTAGACGGTGGCAAAGGCGCCGCGCCCGAGCAGCACCTCCAGCTCGTAGCGGTCGCCGAGCGCCCGGCGCAGATGTTGGAGTCGGTACGAGCTCACGGTGCCCTCGCGGCAGCCACGCCGTCGCCCCGTTCGCAGGTCGGCCCGCGAACGAACGGAACTCACGCAACTGAAGCAGCGACGGAATGATACGGGGCGGGCGTGGGCCTCGCAACGGCACCGGCGGCCGGCTGGACGCTCTCTTGACCCCCCCGGGCCGATCCCCTACGCTTGCTCCGCCGTGGTTTCGTGGCTGCCGCGGCGCTCGCTCAGACATCTTCCAGGCCCGATCCAGGGGAGCCTTCCGCGATGGAAATCCAACGCATTGGCGTGGTGGGAGCCGGCACCATGGGGCACGGGATCGCCCAGGTGGCGGCGCAGAGTGGTTTCGAGGTGGTGCTCGTCGACGTGGCGCCAGCCGCCCTCGACAAGGGCATGGCGGCGATCGCCAAAGGCTACGACCGTGGCGTCGCCAAGGGCCGGATGAGCGCCGAGGACAAGGACGCCGCCCTCGGCCGCCTGCGCGCCGCGGGCGACCTCGGCGCCTTGGTCGACCGCGAGCTGGTCGTCGAGGCCGTGGTCGAGCGGCTGGAGGTCAAGCAGAAGGTGCTGACCGAGCTCGATCGGATCTGCCCGCCGGCGACCATCCTCGCCACCAACACCAGCTCGATCTCGATCACCAAGCTCGCCGCCGCCACGGCGCGCGCACCGCGGGTGATCGGCATGCACTTCATGAACCCCGTGCCGGTGATGCAACTGGTCGAGGTGATCCGCGGCCTCGCCACCACGCAGGAGGTCTACGACGTCGTCGAGGCCACCTCGCGGCGGATGGGCAAGGTCCCCGTCGAGGTGCACGACTCGCCCGGCTTCGTCTCCAACCGCGTGCTGATGCCGATGATCAACGAGGCCATCTTCTGCCTCTACGAGCAGGTCGGCAAGCCCGAGGCGATCGACGAGGTGATGAAGCTGGGGATGAACCACCCGATGGGGCCGCTCGCCCTGGCCGACTTGATCGGCCTCGACGTCTGCCTCGACATCCTGCGGGTGCTCGAGGCGGGCTTCGGCGACCCCAAGTACCGGCCCTGCCCCTTGCTGGTCAAGATGGTCGATGCCGGCTACCTGGGCCGCAAGTCCGGGCGCGGCTTCTACGACTACACGGCGGGCGGCTGACCGTCGCCCATGCCCGTGCTCTGCCAGGTCTGCGGGACCGCCCACACCGAGGAGGACGAGTACTGCCGGAACTGCCACCAGCGGCTGCTGGTGGTCTCCGGCCCGGGCGGCGGCGAAGACGCGGGCTTCGAGGAGACTAGCGAGGAGAGCTTCTCGTTCGACGAGCACCTCCTCGAGCGCATCTCGATCCTCGAAGAGGCCGTCAAGCGCACGGCAGACACCCTGCGCCAGCTGCTGGGCGCCCTGCGCAAGCACGAGAAGAGCCTGCTGCTTACCCACACGGGCCTCGAGACGGTGCGCGAGCTCCTCGAGCAGAAGGAGCTGGTGGCGCACGAAGAGTGGAGCGAGCTCTGGGAGTCGAAGATGGACTACCAGCTGCTCGCCCTCGAGAAACGCGAGCGCTTCCGCCTCGTCAAGGAGCGGATCCTCGCCCTTTACACCGGCGAGCGGCGGCAGGCCTTCCTCGACCTGCTCGAGGACGCCGAGTACGCCCTCTTTGCTTCGGACATCACCCGCGCCGTCGCCGCCCTGGAAGAGGCCTTCGAGCTCGACCGCTCCAACTACGAGCTCGCCTACTTCCTCGGTGAGGCCCACTTCAACGAGCGGCAAGCCGAGAAGGCGCTGGCCTACTTCGCCAACGTGCTGGCGGTCAAGCCGGACCACTACGAGGGCCTCGTCTTCTCCGGCGTGCTCTACAACGAGCGCGGCGAGCATGGCCGCGCCGAGGAGACCCTGAAGCGGGCCGTGCACCACTACCCGGACGCCTTCCTGCCCACCTTCAGCCTCGGTACGGTCTACGCCGAGCAGGGGCAGCTCGCCCGCGCCGTGGCCTTCCTCGAGCGAGCGGTGGCCCTCGATCCGCTGCCGCAGGCGCAGTTCCTCCTCGGCCGCTGCCTCTACGAGATGGGCAAGCTGACGGCGGCGATCAAGGCCTTGAAGGAGGCCGTGCGGCAGGACCCGGGCTTCGAAGAGGCCCATCACTTGCTGGGCCTCGCCTTCCTCGACCGCGGCTGGCACAGCAAGGCGCTCGCCGCCTTCCGGGCCGCCCAGCGGCTGGCGCCGAAGAAGATGCGCTACCACGACCTGGTGCGCTATCTCTCGGGCCACGAGAGCACGCCGCTTCCCGAGGTGGCCGGCGCAGCCGCCGACTGGCTGCGCCAGGGCGAGGGCTTCCTCGCCGGCGGGCAGCTCAAGCGTGCCCTCCAGTGCTTCCGCCGCGCCCTGGCGCTGGAGCCGGAGAACCCCACGCTGCTGATGTCCTACGCCATGCTCTGCCTGCACCTCGACCGCAGCCAGGAGATCGAGGCGGTGACCCGCCGCGTGCTCGACGGCAACCCCGGCGAGATGCTGGAGGCGACGGCCTACGCGACGCTGATCGCCGCTCTGCGCAGTCAGGGCAAGCTGCGCGAGGGCAACCGCATCGGCAAGCGCCTGCTCGAGGAAGGTCGCTCGAGCTTCACCCGCACCATCGCCTTCTACGAGATGGCCTACAACCTGGCGGAGATGGAAGAGGACCTCGATCAGGCCCTCGACTACGCCCGCGCCTCCCTCGAGCTGGCACCGGAGGAGCTCAAGCAGTTCCCCCTGGCCGCCCTCGGTTGGGTGCACTACAAGCGCCGCGAGCTCGACAAGGCGATCGACTACCTCGCCCGCTCGAGCGAGCTCGCCGCCTCCGCCACCACCCTGACCCATCTCGGGATGGCGCTGCTCGAGGCCGGCGAGGACGCCCAGGCGCGCAGCGTGCTGAGCCGCGCCCGCTCCCTCGACCAGCGGGGGGAGGCCCTCGAGGAGCGGATGATGAGCTGGATGAAGGACAGCGTCGAGCTCCTCGCCCGGGTGCGCAAGGGGCAGAAGCGCTAGGAGCACCCCGCCCGTGGGCGCGGCCAACCGTGCACCCTGGAGAGAACTCGGCGGGATTGCGGTACCCTACGCCCTGCTCAGAACGGCCCTGAGGTGGGCACGGCGTTCCCACGCCCCCGGCTTCGAGGTCACCCGTTCGCAACCCGGAGAAATCATGCGCTGGACTCGCTTCTACCTCTTCACCACCCGCGAGGTACCTGCCGACGCGGAAGTCCCCAGTCACCAGTTGATGGTCCGCGCCGGGATGATCAAGAAGGTCGCCGCCGGCATCTACACCTACCAGCCGTTCGGCTGGCGCAGCCTCGCCAAACTGATGGCGATCGTCCGTCGCGAGCTCGACCGCGCCGGCTCGCTCGAGCTCGCGATGCCGGCCGTGCAGCCGGCCGAGCTGTGGCAGGAGTCCGGCCGCTGGCAGCGCTACGGCAAGGAGCTGTTGCGCTTCAAGGACCGCCACGAGCGCGAGTTCTGCTTCGGGCCCACCCACGAAGAGGTGATCACCGACATCCTGCGGCGCGACGTCAAGTCCTACCGCCAGCTGCCGATCAACCTCTACCAGATCCAGACCAAGTTCCGCGACGAGATCCGGCCGCGCTTCGGCCTGATGCGCGGCCGCGAGTTCCTGATGAAGGACGCCTACTCCTTCCACGCCTCGGCGGCCAGCCTCGACGAGACCTACGAGGAGATGCGGCGGGCCTATTGCCGGATCTTCGAGGCCTGCCAGCTCGACTACACGATGGTCGAGGCCGACACCGGCTCGATCGGCGGCTCGCATTCGCACGAGTTCATGGTCTTGGCCGAGACCGGCGAGAGCGAGGTGGCCCGCTCG
>WBZL01000564.1_pt1 | contig 41403 bp, 38 predicted proteins | sample 5204291 | NCBI WGS metagenome assembly WBZL01 (sample SAMN12344345, study PRJNA552823) | activated sludge metagenome | biome: Activated sludge suspended growth; feature: Nitrification reactor; material: Wastewater; isolation source: activated sludge from nitrification reactor of wastewater... | reverse complement strand
CCGCACATACGGCACCCCCAACGCGGCAGGCGCCCCCAACCGTTTTTTCGTCGCCGCACGAGACCCCCACACCAGCGCCAGAATCGTCAAAATAAACGGCACCATTTGCAAGAAAAAGCCCAAATTAGAATTAACAAAGAGCGGATTGGTGAACCCAAACAGGGTCGCCGGCCCCTGCAAATCCAGAATCCCCCGCCGGATCGCCCCGAACAAATACCCTCCAACCGCCGCTCGCACAGGGTCCCACTGCGCGAAAATCACCAACCCGACCGCGATCCACCCCTGCCCGGACGTGGTTTGGGCGCTGTACCAGCCAGGGGAAACGGACAAACTGATCGTCGCCCCCGCCAGACCTGCGAGCATCCCCCCGATAAAGGTGTAAAAATACCGGACGCGGTACACATTGATCCCCATCGTATCCGCCGCCGCCGGTTTCTCGCCCACCGCCCGCAGATGCATCCCCGGACGGGTTTTGTGAATATACCACCAACACAACGGGGTAAACAAATACCCCACATACACCAACACACTATGATTCGCAAAAAACACCGGCCCAATGAAGGGAATCGCCGACAGCAGGGGAATGGAAGCGTCCGGGATCAGGATCGGGTTTTGGCCGGTCAGCCCCTCCCCCAGCACGAGCGCGATGCCCGTCCCGAGGAAGGTCAACGACAGGCCACTCACCACCTGATCGGCCTGGAAATGGATCGTCACCAGCCCGTGCGCCAGACTCAGCACCCCCGCCGCGATCATCGCCACCAACAGCCCCAGCCACGGGTTGCCCGTCACGACCGCGGTTTTGAACCCCGCCATCGCCCCGATCAACATCATCCCTTCCACCCCCAAATTCAACACCCCGGCCCGTTCGGCAAACACTTCCCCAATCGCCGCAAACAGCAAAATCGTCCCGGTCGCCAGACCGGCATGTAAAATCACTTCAAAATTCATGCTGAAACCTCCGTCCCGGGCGTTTGGCGGACAATCCGCACCTGATACCGCAACAGCACATCACTGCTGATCAAGAAAAACAGGATGATGCCCTGCAACAAGTTCGACAACCCCGAAGGCTGAATTTCTCGCCCGGCGACGATCAACGCCCCGAACAGGATCGAGACCACGATCACGGCGAACGGGTTCAGCTTGGCGAGCCATGCCACAATGATGCCCGTAAACCCGTACCCCGGCGAGATCCGCTCCTGCAACCGGTGGACCACCCCGGTCACTTCGGCCATCCCCGCCAACCCTGCCAGGGCACCGGAAAACATCATCACCAGGATCACATTTCGGGCAATGTTCAGCCCCGCGTACCGGGCGGCGTTCGGGTTATCCCCGATGAGTTTGATCTCGTACCCCCACCGGCTCCGCTCCAACACCCACCAGACGATAACCGCGGCCACCACGCCAAAAATGACGCCCGCATGAAGCGTGATGCCCGAAAACGCCTTAAATTCCTTCGCATAATCGGCCAGACGCGGGAGCCATGCACTTTTTTCAAATTGGGGCGTCATCTGAAACCCCGCATCACTCCATTTATCGAAAATCCAAAAATTATTCCAGAAGACCGCGATGTAGTTGAGCATCAGCGTCGTAATAATTTCATTGACATTGTATTTGGCCTTCAAAAAGCCGGGGATGAACCCCCAGAGTGCCCCCCCGATCATCCCCATGATCACCATCAAGGTGATGATGATCACTTTGGGCGTTTCCGGCGGGACGATGGGGATCAGGACAACTAAACTGGCAAAAAATGCTCCCAAATAAAACTGTCCCTCTGCGCCGATATTCCACAACTTCATCTTGAAGGCGATGGAACACGCCAACCCCACCATGATCAACGGCGTGGCTTTGACCAGCGTATCGGAAAATACCGGCCAACTGCCGAACGTCGCATCAAAGAAAAATTTTCCCGCTTTGATCGGGTCGCCGCCTACAAACGCCAACACAATCCCGCCGACGATGAAGGCCAGCACCACCGATCCCAACGCGGTGACCAGCGGCAACCACTTGGGGACATCTTCCGTGCGTTTTTCAAAAGTGATACGGATGGGTAAGTTCATACTTTCGTCCTTTTGAGTTCCGTGAGTTCCAATAAATTCCTACGAGTTCCGGGAAGGCAGATGCCCGCGAAGACCCAGGCTCAGATCATGATCTTTTCGCAAATTAGCTCGCGACTTCCCCCACGTGCGTCCCGGTCTTCGTCCCCGGCCCGGTCTTCGTGCCCGGCCCGCTTTTCGTGCCCGTCATCATCAAGCCAACTTCTTCCAGTTCCGCGTGTTCGGCATCCACCACACCCATGATTTGCCCTTCATAAATCACCGCGATGCGGTCGCTCAGGGCAAACAACTCTTCCAACTCTTCCGAGATCAGCAAAATGGCCGCGCCCTGATCCCGTTGTTCGAGCAGAAGACTCTGGATCGACTCAATGGCACCGACATCCAGCCCCCGCGTCGGCTGAACGGCCACGATCAGACGGGGGTTCGCGGAGATTTCGCGGGCCAGGATCACTTTTTGCAGATTGCCTCCCGACAGTTTTCGGGCTAACGTCCGCACGCCGGGTGCAAGAATGGCATATTTGTCTTTCAGCCCGCGGGCATATTCCCGCGCACTTGTAAAATTGATGCTCCACCCGTGCCCGATGGGTTCGGCACGGTAATTTTTCATGATCGTATTTTCGGTGATGGACATATTCGGCGCACTGCCCACGCCCGTGCGATCTTCGGGGACATGTGCCACCCCGCGCTGGATCGAGGCAATGGGGGGCTTGTTCGCCACTTCATCGCCGTTCACCGTGATACTGCCCTGACAGGGGCGCATCCCCGTGATCACCTGCGCCAACTCGGATTGTCCGTTCCCCGCCACCCCAGCGATGCCCAAAATTTCTCCCGCCCGCACTTCCAGCGATAAATTTTTCAGGGCAGGAACCCCTTTGTCGTTTTCGGCGGAAACATTCTGGACTTGCAAGACCACATCCCCCGCCTTCAACGGGTTTTTCTCCACGAAAAAGACGACGTTGCGCCCCACCATTAACTGCGCCAGATCACGTTTGGTCATCCCGGCGATGGGCACCCCTTCCGCGGTCGCCACCCCCTTACGGAGCACCGTCACCCGGTCGGCGACTTCGGTCACCTCATGCAGTTTGTGGCTGATAAAGATGATGGATTTACCTTGCGCGACCATGGAACGCATCGTTTGAATCAGTTCGTGGATTTCCTGCGGGGCGAGCACCGCGGTCGGTTCGTCGAAAATCAAAATCTTCGCCCCGCGATACAGAGTCTTGAGAATTTCCACCCGTTGTTGTTCCCCCACAGATAACTGCCAGATTTTCGCAGTGGGGTCCACCTTCAAGCCAAATTGTTCTTGCAGTGCCTGAACCTTTTGGTCGTACTTCGCCAGATTCATGATGAATTTGGGGTCGTCCAGTCCGAGCAGGATATTTTCCGTCACCGTTTGGGTGGGCACAAGCATAAAATGTTGGTGAACCATGCCAATCCCTTTGGCGATGGAATCTTTCGGGGAATGGAAATTGACCGGTTCCCCAAAGATTTTAATCATCCCCGAGGTCTGCCGATACAACCCCGCCAGGACGTTCATCAAGGTGCTTTTCCCTGCCCCATTTTCCCCCAGCAAGGCGTGAATTTCTCCATGTTGAAGCGTTAAGTTAACCCGATCATTCGCCAACACACCCGGAAACCGGACGACGATATTTTGCATTTCAACGGCGGGGGGAGAGTCTGTCATGGGCGATTCCTTGAAAATGAAAACAATGCTGAGAATCCCCGAAAAAGGGATTGGCGGGGGAGGGGCTGAAAACGGCAAAAAAAGTAGGGGCGGGATGAACCCGCCCCTACAACTTCAAATAGTTATTGGAGTTCCGGCAATTCGGCGGTGACGTTTTGATTCCACCAGTACATACAAGTTTTGCATGGACTGCCAAATTGGGAGAAGCCATCCAGATCGAGTTGTTCCAGGCTGACACCATCGGCTAAAACCGTGTTGCCCTGATTGTCAATAATCGGGCCTTTAAACACGTCAAAGCGGGTGAATTTGCCAGCAAGCATTTGGGCGAGGGTATCGCGCACCAGTTGGAGGTCTTCGGCGGGCAGGTCAGCGACACCGGGTTGCAGGGTTTCGCCTTCCATGAAACCATAGAGGCCCAACGCGCCGCTATCGGCATCGAAGTATTCAGAGCCACCGACGTAAGCGTCGTTCATCGAACGGGTGACGATGTCGGCATAGACCGGCCCCCAGTTATAGTACATCGAGGTCAGGCAGGTATCAAGGGTGCAGTTACCACTGTAATCGTAGGTAATCCCCCATTTGCCAGCGGGAGCGGCTTCGGCGGGAGCGGGGGTGTCGGCACCGGTCATGACAACCTGCACGCCACCGTCAAAGAGGGAGGAAGCGCCTTCTTTTTCGAGAATGGGATCATGCCAGGTGTTGATCCAGCGCACGTCCATCGTACATTCCGGACAGGTTTTCATCATACCCAGGGCAAACGCATTGCCCAGGCGCAGTTCTTCGGGAATGGGGAAGGTGGCAATGTAGCCCACGCGGGGGTTGCCATCGGTCTTGGCACGGGACCCGGCCAGCATCCCGGCGAGGTATTTGATATCTTCCATCGCGCCAAACAGGTTGCCAAAGTTATCGCCATTGGATTTGTAACCGCTGATGTGAATGAAGTCCGTATCGGGGAATTCACCCGCGACGGTTTCGGTCGCATCCATGTAACCAAAGGAAGTGGTGAAGATCACGTCGAAGCCTTTGCGGGCGAGGGAGCGGGTCACCTGTTCGGCATCGGCCCCTTCAGCCACGATTTCAACGTAAGCGGTGTGAACGCCTTCCAGGGTCTCTTCCACGTACAGGCGGCCCACGTCGTGAGACTGGGTCCATCCACCATCATCGTGTGGTCCAACGTACACAAACGCGACATTAAAGCACCCTTCGATAATCGCCGGGATCTGGTAATTCCCTTCGGCGGAGGCTTCCGATGAGGCTTTGCAATCTACTGTGGCGGCATGTTCGTCATTGTGTTCTTCAGCCATGGGTTCTTCTGTCGCTGTTTCTTCAGCCGGAGCGGCGGGTTGGCACGCGGCCAGGGCCAAAACGGCAAACAATGCAATCAGTAACCAAAAAATATTCTTTTTCATTGATTTTCTCCTTGGAAATTTTTATTGAAAGTAAATTAAATGAGGGATAAAGTGTTAGAAAAAAGTTTTGCCAGGAGCCTCCTTTCCTGAGCCATGGGCGGATCAAGAGCACTACAATCTTACCGAATAACTTCCGGTAGATACATGGTCATTTTACCCGACAATTGCGGGACAAAGTTCAGACTTAAGGCACAATTCGAGTGCCGGTCTCCCCTTTCAGCGCACGGGCAATATTCCAGGGGGAGGTAATCAGCCCCATTTTCCCGCCATTCTGCAAATATTGAAGGATCGCTTCGACTTTGGGTTGCATACTACCTTTGGCAAAATGCCCTTCGGCAATATACTGTCTGGCTTCCGCGACCGTCATCTCGTCGATCCAACGTTGATCGGGTTTTTTGAAATTTATCGCGACCTGATCCACGGCGGTGGCGATCAAAAACAAATCCACATCCAGCGAATTGGCGAGCAACGCCGAGGCATAATCTTTATCGATCACCGCCTCCACCCCGCGCAAATCGCCATCTTCTTTGATGAACACGGGAATACCGCCGCCACCGCACGCCACCACCACATACCCGGCATCGATCAGCGACAAGATCGGGGCTTTTTCCAGAATCTCGCGGGGGGCCGGAGAAGGCACGACACGGCGCCACCCCCGTCCGGCGTCTTCAACCACCACCCACCCGAACCGGGACGCGAGACCCCGCGCGGTGTCTTCATCCATGAAAGACCCAATCGGTTTGGTCGGATTCGCGAAGGCCGGATCACTCCGCTCCACCAAAACCTGTGTCACCACCGTCACAGCTTGTTTGTCGATCCCCCGGCGAAGAAACTCATTCCGCAACGCTTTTTGGAACATGTAGCCAATTGCCCCTTGCGTATCCGCCACGGCATAGTCCATCCACACCGGGTGAAGTTCGTTCAAAGCCAGTTCGCTCCGGCGCAAAATGAACCCCACCTGCGGCCCGTTGCCGTGGGAAATGACAACATCCCACCCCCCTTCAATCATATCCGCAATGTGATGCATGGAAGCCTGCGCCGCTTCGTATTGATCGTCGATGGTTTTTTTGCGTTCGTCCGAGATAAGCGAATTGCCACCAACGGCAACGAGGGCAGTTTTTCCTGAAATAGGTGACATGGTAGATAAGGTAGACAAAGTAGATAAGGTAGACATGGTGATAAAGTAAATAGGGGACTTAAGAGGAAAGATTAATCCTGGGTTTGGGTTTCTTCAGTATTGGTATCATCAATGTGATATTTTGCGTGTTCTTCACGGATGGAACGATCTCCATATTCTTCACGGCCTGCGCGTTGTTTACGAATGTAATTCATATACCCATTCAATGCAATTTCTGTTTTACGAATTAATTCGTAGACTTGATTGAAATATTCCTGCGGTATACAGGCTAACACCAAAGCATTCGTAAAATGAGCCTGAGTTTCTAATAATTCCCCTCGGGCAATGGAATAATAGTGCAAACTATCCAAATAATGGTAACGTCCATACCCTTCAGCAATATTTGCTGTGATCCCTTTGGATGAACGTCGAACCTGACGCGCTGAATCATATTTTTCATACGGAGGTAAATGATTTGCCATTTCATCAGCATTTACCACAATATCCAACGCTAATTGGTAAAAGACCAGATCATCCAAGCCGCGTTTTCCAGATTCACCAGGGGATTGGTAATTTGCACGCTTAAAAACTAACGCCATATCACCTCCAAGAGAGGGAAGGGTATACAGGGTATACAAGGTAAATAGGGTAAATAGGGTAAATAGAGTATACAGGATAGGTACAGTATTTGCCTTGTTTACCTTCTCTACCCTGTTTACCGTATCTACCCTGTTTACCGTATCTACCTTCTTTACCTTGTATACCTATCTCATCGTCAACGCCATCACCGCTTTTTGTGCGTGCAAGCGGTTTTCGGCTTCGTCGTAAACCACCGAATGACGGCCATCAATCACACCATCGGTCACTTCCAGCCCACGATCCGCGGGGAGGCAGTGCATGTAAATCGAATCTTCTTTCGTTAAGGCCATACGCCGCTCATCGGTGATCCAGGATTTGTACTTCTCGATCAGCGCTTTACCTTCTTCTTTGGCGGTGGTGGTCACCAGCGGACCCCAGGATTTCGGGTACACGATGTCCGCGTCTTTGAACGCTTCATCCATATCGTGAACGACCTCAAACCCGACTCCATACTTCCGCGCGTTATCCTGTGCCTGATCCATGATCTCCGGCATGAGTTTGAACTCCGGCGGATGCGCGAGCACGACATCACAACCGAAACGCGTCATTTGCAGAATGAGGGACTGGGGCACAGAAATGGGTTTGCTGTAGGAAGCGGCATATGCCCAACTGACCACCATTTTCTTCCGGCGCAGGTCGCGGCCTTTCTTTTCGATGATCGTCATCAGATCGGCAAGGCATTGGAAGGGATGGTAAACGTCGCATTGCATATTGAGAATCGGCACCCGGCTGGCCTGGGCGACTTCGTTTTCGTACTTGTTGCCAAACTGCCAATCGCATTGTCGAATCGCGATTCCGTCAAAATAGCGGCCAAAAATTTCGCCGATTTCTTTTGCGGTGTCACCATGCGAGATTTGGGTGGTTTCGCTATCAATGAAAGCGGCGTGCCCACCCAGTTGCGCCATCCCCGCCTCGAACGAACCACGTGTACGGGTGCTGGTGAAGAAAAAGAGCATTGCCAGGACTTTGTCGCGCAGGTACGCATGGGATTCGCCCAATGCGCGTTTTCGTTTCAAATCCCAGGCGACATCCAGAACAGTTTCGACTTCTTCTTTGGAGAAGTCCAGGTCGCTGATAAAATCTCGACCCCGAAGGTTGGTTTGCATAGTTGCACTCCTTTGCAAGATAGAATTTTGTAATTACGCACGCAGAAATTTCGGAAACTTCTACGCGAGCAGTTATGTGAAATTTGTTTCTTTAATTGTAACTTCTCAGGCTAAGAGAGGAAACTCCCCGAAAAAAAGGGTGAAAGGGGGATGTACATCCCCCTTTCACCCTTTTTTTTCGGGCTAATCTCTGTCCTGGCTGAGTAGCTACCTTTAATATTGCGGGAGATGATCAGTCAACTCCCGATGGCGGGCATAATACTCTTCCCGCAACAAATCCATCGTCAGATTATCGTACAATTGCCCTCCTTTGAAGATCGCTTCCCGCTGACGGGTCGCAATGCGGAACCCGGATTTTTGTCCAAGTTTGATCATCGCCGGATTCCCGGTGTGGGTGTACATCCGCACCACGCGCAAGCCAAATTCTTCAAACAAAAACTTGAGCAGAGTTTCCTGCGCGTCAAAGGCCAACCCCTTGCCCCACACCTTTTTTGTCATGGCAAGCCCATACACCACACTGTGCCGGGGACGCAAATCGTAAAACCCCATATAACCAATCGTCTCGCCGGTTTCCCGCAAATCGATCATGAAGCGCCCATCCTGCCGCTCAAATGAAAACTCCCGACTGTTGAACCGCTGTTGATACATGGGGAGGGTAAAGTCTGGCGCGAGGGTTTTGCTCCACGCTTGGGTATCCAAATCGTTTCGAAGCGCAACGAGAAAGGGCAGGTCTTTTTCGCGTTCTTCACGGAGGGTGATGAGTTTGCCTTCAAGGGACATGATCAGCTCCTATCGTTTCCACTCTTTTCGCAGAATATCGAACAACACGAGATCATAAAACTTCCCGCCGCGCATTCCCTCTCGTCGCGAACGCCCCGACTCCAAAAAGCCGTGCTTCTGAAAAAACTTTTGCGCGGGCACATTCCAATCCGCGACTTCGACACTAAGATTATGTGCGGGCATGGAATCGAACAAAAAGGTCACCAACAAACGAACAGCTTCCGACCCCAGCCCCTGCCGTTGATAGGCGGGGGAAATCACCAGTTCCATACCCGGACAGTGGGTATCCCACCCCCAGTAGGCGGACGCGTGCCCGATCACCTCCCCATTCTGCAAAACCACCGCGAGATGGAGGTGGGTGTCTGTTTGCCCCCATTTTTCGAGGATGTCGGTCACCTGTTTGCGGGAAAGCGGTAAATCGTCCGAGAACCCGTGCGGCAGATAACGGCACCCTGTCAAATCCGGGTGATTTAGATAAATGTAAAGCGAGGTCGCATCTTCAGGTTCAAACGGACGAAGGAAAACACGTGTACCTTGTAACGCCGAAAGCATCAGGTTGCTCCAGTTAATTTGCCAACGGAATCACATAAAACAACACCGCAAAAAAATGAAAGGCACTGCCCGCCATGACAAAAACATGCCAGATCGCATGGTTATAGGGCAATTTTTTCCAGGCGTAAAAAATACTCCCAACCGTATAAGCCAGGCCTCCGGCAATCATGAGGGCAAGCCCGCCCGGCGCGAGCGACGTTAACAAGGGTTTGATCGCAACGATCGCGATCCACCCCATGCCGATGTACGGCAATGTCCGCCAAATGGCCTTTTGGCCTGTCAACGTCTTTCGCATCCACCACGCCCGTAACAAAATCCCGACAATGGCAATCGCCCAAACAACGGAAAAGATCGTCCAGCCCCACGGCCCGCGCAGGCTGACGAGGGTGAATGGGGTATAGGTTCCGGCGATGAGTAAATAGATCGCCGAGTGGTCGAACACACGCAGGATTTCTTTCGCGCGGGGGTAGGGAATGCTGTGATAGAGCGTAGAGGCCGTGTAAAGCAAAATCTGGGTTGCGCCGTAGATGCTACAACTGACAATATGCCACGCTGACCCAAAGACACTGGCAAACGAAGTCAGCACGGACAAGCCGGCAATGGACAGGACAATGCCCACGCCGTGGGTGATGCTATTGGCAAGTTCTTCGCCGAAACTATATTGAGGGGATGCAAGTTGAGTCGTCATTTCAATCCTTTTCTTCGGGGGCAACCTCGCGGGGTTGCACCATCACAGGGTCAGGGGTCTCTGGGGTGCGGTGTCGAACAACCAATAATCCTGCGGCCACCAGCGCCACCACCGCCATAAACGTCTGGTTCGCATTCAACCCACCCACCTGCGCTGAATCCAGACGCAGAAACTCTAACAAAAACCGTCCCACAGGGTACACAATCAAATACACCAACGCCAAATCACCCTTTCGTAGTTTATTGGCATACTGGCGGGAAAGCCACAACAACAAAACCATATTCCCCAAGTTCCAAAGCGATTCATACAAAAACAGCGGATGGAAACGCTCAAACATTTCAAATCCGGGCACGCGATATTGAAGATCGATGGAAATCGCCCACGGCAAGTCTGTCGGTGCGCCGTAGAGTTCCTGGTTGACGAAATTCCCCCACCGGCCAATCGCCTGGGCCAGCGCCACCGCCGGGGCCGCGAGGTCCGCCCACACCGCGAAGCTCACGCCACGCCGTCGGGTGTATATGTACATCGCCAACGCGCCCCCGATCACCCCACCGGGAATCCCCAAGCCTCCGCGCCAGATCGCCAACGCGTCCAACGGATGGGTCAGGTAAAACATCGTCGTAATCCCTTGTTCGACCATTGAGGGCGGCGGGGTCAAAATATGCCAGATGCGCGCGCCCAACACCCCCCCGATCAACACAACCGACAACGCATCCCACACAAATTCGGGATCTTCGCCTTTGCGCCGAGCCTCAAAAGCCGTCAGAAACGCGGCGAGCAACGCCCCGGACATGATAATAATGCCGTAATAATGCACAAATAAAGGACCTATTTGAAAGCCCATCAGTTTCTCCTACTTCCGTCGAACTTCCTGACGCATCGCAAAGATGCGCTGTAACGCCGTAATATGTGCGCCGATGGCAATGATCGCCATGCCATAAACCGGCACATTGAACACCAGCGACGGAATCAAAATCAAATACCGTTCCAACCGGCTCAAAATCCCGACCTTGATGTCGAACCCCAACGACTGCGCCCGTGCCCGCACATACGACACCAGCACCGAACCCGACGCCGCCAAAAAGGCCAACACCGCCCCCACCACATTTCCGGTGGACGCAAAATGATAAATCAGCGAGCCAAACACGAACAATTCAGAATATCGATCCACGGTTGAATCGACAAACGCCCCCCACTGACTGGACTCCCCACGCAGGCGGGCCATCGTCCCATCCAATGCATCCACAGGCGCAAGCAACAAAATGATCAAACCACCGGTCGTCATTTTTCCTTGCATCAGAAAAAACGCGCCGACCGCGTGACCCAACAACCCCAAATATGTCATCTGAATTGGCAGGACCCCCCTCCGGTTCAAAAACCCACCGATGGCATCCAACGTCCCTTTCAGGCGCATACGGGCAAAATCGGTGAGTGTCATCCTTTCTTTTTTCTTAATGGATTGTTCCACAAAAACGACCTCCAGGCGAGTATCGTCCTATCCTATCCCAAAGAAAACGATTCAGCAAGTCAAAGGTTCAGCGATTCAACAAATCGCTGAATCGCCGAATCGCTGAATCATTCCTCTTCATCCTCCTCCTCCCGATCCACCAACACCTCACGCTCCCGCGTACCCGTCGCGGAACCGATAATCCCCAAATTTTCCAACTCATCCACCAACCGCGCCGCGCGGGGGTACCCAATCCGCAATTGGCGCTGAAGATGCGAGGCACTCGCCCGCTGAGTCTTCCGCACGATCTCAATCGCCCGCTCGATCAGATCATCCCGATCCGCCAGCATCGCTTCCTGGGACAGCATATCATCCCACGGCGCGGGACTCTGCCCCTGAGGATATTGCGCGTGCCAGTATTGCACCACCTTTTCCAATTCCTGATCGGTGATGTACGCCCCCTGGGCACGGAGCGGGGCTGGGGCATCGGGCGGCAAAAACAGCATATCCCCATTCCCCAACAGCGTCTCCGCCCCGACACTGTCCAAAATTACGCGGGAGTCAATCGAAGACGCCACCGCAAATGCCAACCGCGCGGGGAAGTTCGCCTTGATCAGCCCTGTCACCACGTCCGTGCTCGGGCGTTGGGTCGCCACGATCAGGTGAATGCCCGTGGCCCGCGCAAGTTGCGCCAACCGCACGAGGGCGGGTTCGGTCTGCTCTCCGGCAGAGAGCATCAAATCGGCCAGTTCGTCAATCAACAGGACGATGTGCGGCATGGGTTGTTCAGGCGCATCTTTCCGTTTCGCCATCTTTTTGTTGAAACCTTCCAGGTTACGCGCGCGGTGTTTCTCCAGCAATTTGTAACGACGATCCATCTCCATCACCACCCAGCGCAAAACGCCCAATATCCGTTCCAGGCTGGTTTCCACCTGCCCCATCAGGTGCGGCAAACCGTTAAACCGAACCAACTCGACCTTTTTCGGGTCGATCATCACCAACCGTAAATCCTGCGGGGTGTTATTCATGACCAAACACGTCGTCAGCGCCGAAATACACACCGATTTCCCCGACCCGGTCGTGCCGGCGATGAGCAAATGCGGCATCTTCGTCAGGTCTGCAATGACCGGTTTGCCCGACACGTCCAGCCCCATCCCCATCGCGAGGGGCGAACTGACCTTGTAAAACGCTTCCGACTCGATGATCGGGCGCAAACGGACGGTGCTGGCGGAGGCGTTTGGCACTTCAATCCCCAAAAATGATCGGCCAGGCACGGGCGCTTCGATGCGAATCCGGTCAGCGGACAGGGCCAGCGCCAGGTCACGCGCCAGGCCGGTGATCTGGGAAACGCGCACTTTTTGGCGCATGGGTTTACCATCCGGGCCGGGGCGTTCGACGAAACCGGGTTCGACAGCGAATTGCGTAATCGTCGGGCCGACTTGGAAACCCGTCACGGTGACGGGGATGCCAAACTCGGATAGGGTTTTTTCGATCAGGCCAGCGGTCAGGTTGATGTTGCGTTCGTTCGGGCGTTGGGGTTTGCCTTCGAGCAGAAGATCGAGCGGGGGCAGACTCTGGTCGCGGGGGGGCGGGGGGGTAGAGGGGGCTTTTTCCGAGGGGAGGCGGAATTTTTTGCGGAATTCCGGGGGAAGTTCGACGGGGCGGCGTTGTGCGGCTCCGGGTTGCGCGGGGGCCACATCCCGAACGGTGACCACGCTCGGGGATTCCGGTTCCCCCGCGGGAGCAGGAGGTAGGGGCGAGGTGTCCCCATCCAAGGTCCGGCGGAGCCAGATCAATGTCTGGGGCATCCACCCCATTCCGGCAATCACCCCCCACATCAACACGACAAAAATGAACATGCCGCGGAAAAATCCACCCAAAGCCAGTCCAAGGAATTCTGCCAGTCCCCAGCCAATGATTCCGCCGTCTAACCCCGCTTGTGCCCGTTCGACAGACGCGCCCCCAAACACGGTGAGCATGGTGAGGGCGGCAAACGCGGCAATATCGAGGGCAAGGATGCGTCCCCACGGCAGGGTCGCCAGCGTGATCTCTCGCCGCCGGACGATTTGCCACCCCACCCATACGATGATCAGCGAGATGAACACACTGCCGTAGCCCAAGCCTTTCCGAAGCAGGAACGCGAGCGGGCTGATGAGCGCGCCTTCCGTCCAGCCGAGGATGGCGAGGAGGGTGATCAGGGCAAAGGCCAGGAGAAATAGCCCGGTCGCGTCACTGAGAAAGCGTTGGAAACGCAAGATCAGGTTAAGGGTGTTTTCGCGCCAGGTGGTTTCGGGAGGGGGGAAGGGTTCTTGTTGGTGAGGCATGGGGAACAACTCGGCAAGTCAGCAAATCAGCAAATTGGAAATCACCGATTCACTCAATTACTAAATCAGGAACGGTTTCTTTTTCTTCTTCGTAGGCCTGGCGCTCCATTTCGTCAATGACTTGCGCGACCGCTTCGAGGGCGACGCGCTGTTTGCGGTAGAGATCGGCTTCGGACATGGCGAGGCGAAGGGCGACTTCGCGGACTTTGCGGCCTTGCATAAATTTGAGTTCAAGGATGTTATACAAAATCCACTCGGCGGTGAAGCGGCGTTCACCTTCGGGACGGACGCGTTCGATGGCTTCCTTGAGGATGGCGCGGAGGGCGTTGGAGGGACTGCCCTCATGGGCATCGAGGGCACGTTGCACAATGCGCAAACGCATGAGCGGGCTTTGGGAGAGTTTGGGGCCGCCCCAATAATGGCTAAGCGCGTCTTTGACCGACTGGGGCAGGTCAACGGCTTCGGGGAAATCTTCGGCGGGGGCGAGTGCCCCAGCCCGGTCGTAGCGGGAAGCAGCGCGCAGGCGTTGGAGCAGTTCCACTTGCGGGCTGAGATTCTTGAGGGAGACGAAGACCTGTTGTTGGGTGCGTTGATCTTCGAGGGCGAGGGCGGCGCGGGTCGCCAGTAAAACGGCGGCTTGCTGTTCGCCCCCGTCCAATTCGTGCGCGGGCAGGCGTTTGACGCCCATCAACCCCAAAAATTCATCGCGCTCCTGCCCGTACAGCGGCACGAGCCAGTAATCGCCCCAAATAAACATTTCATGGCCGCGCCCACTGGTTGCGGCAATTTCCAGAATATCATCGGGCAAATCACCGGAGGGCAGACTTTGAGCATCGCCCATCGTGACCAGCATTTCGACCCCCCGATCTCGCGTGGAAGCGATGAAAGCGGAGGTGACCTGAAATTGATCACACACCGCGGCCAGAATCCCTTCGAGAAACTGGCGCAAGTCCCCGGTTGTGAGGAGGCGTTCTTCAAGCGTTTGAAGCAGACGTAAATCATCCTGATCGCCGGGGTTGAACAGCCAACGTTCCCACACCGGGGCGGCGAGGGAAATCCAATGTTCCATCACTAAAATCGTCAGCGCCATCGCGATAGGGACCAACACCGTGTCGGGCAGGCCGAAAAATTGTTCGGTGCGGCGCATGAACGTCGTCACACCCAAGACGGTAAAAGCGGTCACCGGGCCACGCATGAGCCATTTTGCCAAACGGCGTTTGACCACCCGGTCGGGCCAGGAAACACCAAAAAATGCGACCGAATACGCCATTGCCACCAAAAAGATAAAAACGCCCACGTTGATGATGATCGTGATCAGCCAGAAAATCGTCGGAAAATTGTTGGCAAACCCCGCCCCAAACACCAGATAAGGAAACGACCCGAGGGCGGGCGCGACGGCCCCGGTCAACAAATACCGCATCCGGCGCAATCCCGTCGCCGTCACCGTGCGGCGGTACGCCCGCCAAAAATTGAGCCACGCCCAACCCACGCCCCCCACATAAAAAATCACAAAAATCCAGGTCAATGGCGTGCGCTCAAACCGCAACACGCCCCGCTCGCCCACGATCACGTCGCCCACCAACCAGGAAGTCGGCAGAATCAACAGAAAACCCAGGGCAAGCAGATAGGTAACCCGATACAAAAAACGCCGTCTGCCCCGGGACGGAAGCCCCGTCGTTTCCAACAGCGCATCAGAAAAATGCAGATAAGTCGCCGGGATGAACACCAGCCCTACCCACTGCAACTTAAGCCATAACCCCGCCATCACCGTATCCGTCGAGACACTGCTCAATGCTTCTCCAGCAAAGACGATCATCACACACGCCATGATGAAGGCGAACGACCGCGCCACCCGATCCCGCAAGTTAAACGTGAGCGCATAAATCAACAGCGAAAACGCCGTAATCGCAATGCCCGCAGTGAGCACTTCCGAAATGATTTGAAGAATAGAGAGAAAAATTGCCATATTGAGGAAGTACGTACAAGAACGCCTTCAGTCGTTTAAAAGCAGTCAAACCCGTTACGAACGGCGTTCCTGAAAACGCCTTCGCTAAAGCCAGATGACACCCATTCAGGAACGCCGTTCGTTCAACACGAGAATTGCTGGGATTACACAGCCTTCCCAAAAAATAAGGCAATATCCTGATTTGGATAATACCGGTCACTATACCCACAAAATTCAAACCCGCGTTTCCGCGCGAGCGAAATCGCGGGATGATTTTTTGATTGAACTTCCAGGATCAATTGAAAATTTCCGCGGTGAACAGCCCAATCTTCCGCCGCCAGCAACAACGCCTTCCCGATCCCTTGACGGCGCACGCGCGGGGTCACTGCCAAATCGGAAATCTGCGTCGTGCGCGGGATCACGCCATCGGTCAGGTTGACGTACCCGACCGGTTCGCCATCCTGCAATTCAGCCACCAGCAAACCGGGTTTTTTATTCCAGATTTCGGCCAGGTACTGCGCCGGACGAGGATACTCCACCCGCATCGCGCGGGGCAAACGCCGTTCGTTAAACGCGATCCGAACCTGTTCCCCCTCCTCCTGAAAATCCATCTGCCAGACATACTCGGAGGTGTAACTGTGATCGATGGCGACCAGCGCGGAAATATCGGTGAAAATGATGGGGCGAACTTGAATAGCGGGCATAGGTGGCTCCTGGAGATATGGGAAATCGAGGGTGGTTACTCCTGCGGCGGGGGAAGAATCGTGATCGGGACACGACAATCGGGCAGGATTGTTTCATCGCTGAGGGTGACGACGAGGCGCAGAACATATTCCCCCGCCTGGAGAGTGGAAGTATCCCAGCTTTCGACTAGCACATTATTTAATTTGCCGTTGACGATCTCATTGCTTTTGATCTCCCGCCCGGCTTGAAGGGTGCGCCAATTCACACTTTGAATTTGGGCAATTTCGAGCTTGTAAAAGCCAAAATTCTCCACATTCGCGAAGCCCAAAATCGCGACCTCGCCAGAGATACGCTCTCCCGGTTGGGGCGAGGTGATCTCCGCTTGATTGATCACGCACACGCCCTGGCGCAGGTCCGGGGTGGGGACAGGCGTGGGGGTGGCGTCCCCGTCTTCGCCCGCGTTCGGTTCGCTCGGGGGGAGGGTGGTCGTTGGGGTGGCTAATACGTCTATCGTCGGCGTTAGGAGTGGGTTCGCTTCCGGGCGCAAGGGGGCGACAAACGAAACGAGCACAAATTCAACCAGGATGATGATGATCAAAAAGGTCAAAATCCCCGCCGACTGGTTCAAACGGTTTTGCGCTTGCTCTCGTTCCAGGCCAAAAATGGTACTGCGAAGTTCCTGCCAGGCCAGCACAAACCGGCGGAGGTTGAGAAGCGCGCCAAAAATCACCATCCCGTAAATCCACGCTTCATACGTCCGAAAAAAACGCAGGGCTTCGTCCATGTGTTTGGTTGCAGTTCCTATGAAATCCTATGTGTTCCAAAACATCTTGGAGCACTTGGGAACGCGCAGGAACTCCTGGAAATTTATGAAATCCTACGAGTTCCGACGAAATCCTACAAGCTCCAAAGCGCTAAAGAACTCTTGGAAACTACATCTTCCTCAATACCCCGCGAATCAACGCCGTTAACTTCGGGACAAGGACCTTCCCCGCTTCGATGACTTCTTCGTGACTTGTGGGGGTATCGCCATCGAGATTGGCCTTATTGCTGATGCCGGAAATTCCCAACACCCGCATCCCACTGTGCCGCGCAACGGTCACTTCTGGCACGGTGGACATCCCGACCGCATCCGACCCGATCATCCGCAGATAGCGCAAATCGGCAGGAGTTTCAAACGAAGGCCCGGCCAAACAGGTGTAAATGCCCTCGTGCAACGTCAAACCGATGTCACCCGCCACCCCCCGCGTGAGGGCGTGCAATGCCCGATCATACGCCTGGCTCATATCAGGGAACCGCGGGCCAAATTCGTCCAGGTTCGGGCCACGCAGAGGACTCACGCCCCCCATCCCAATCAGGTTCAAATGATCCGTGATCATCATCAGATCGCCCGGTTCGTAGGCGGGATTCACCGCTCCGGCGGCGTTGGTCACCATCAGGGTCTCAATCCCCAAACGTTTCATGACACGGATCGGCAAACCGGTGTGCGAAATGGTGTATCCCTCGTAAAAATGCGCGCGCCCCTGCATGATCAGCACCGTTTGCCCTTCCAGTTTGCCCACCACCAACTGTCCGGAATGCCCCCACACGGTGGACACCGGCCAATGCGGAATCTCAGGGTAGGGGATGATTTCCGGGGATTCGGCGGCCTCGGCTAATCCCCCCAGGCCGGACCCCAGAATCAAACCAATCGTGGGTTGGTGCGTCAGCCGAGCGCGGATCGCGTCGGCGGCTTCGTCAATTTGCAGAAGAGTGATAAATTCAGACATAAAGACTCCAGGGAATACGGAATACGGAAATTATAACACCCCGCCCTCTAACCCCTCTCGAAAGGCGTTTACGGCCCCAACCACTGCCGCGTCATCGATCCAATAATGGGTCACCAACCGGAACCGACGCGGGGCCACCAACCCGATCAGCACTCCCCGCCCCGCCAGAAACGTTTGCATCTCTTTGCCAGTTAAACGCACGCTGTCATCCAGCGTGACATACACCATATTGGATTGCGGCATCCCACTGTCGAGCATGATCCCTGGCAGTTCCCCCAGTTGGCTTGCGAGAAGCTGTGCTCGCGCGTGATCCTCTGCCAATCGCTCCACCATCGTCTCCAGCGCGACGATCCCCGCCGCGGCCAAAATCCCCGCCTGACGCATTCCTCCGCCCAACTGTTTTCGGGCACGGTGCGCGCGGTGAATAAATTCCCGGCTTCCCACCACCACCGATCCGACCGGCGCGCACAACGCTTTGCTCAAACAAAACGTGACGGAATCAAAGGGATCAGCCACCTGTTTCGCCGGAACACCGAGGGCGACGGCGGCATTGAACAGACGTGCCCCATCGAGGTGCATCTTCAAGCCGAATTCATCCGCCAAGGCCCGAACAGCTTGCCCGTATTCGACCGGGAGGGCGGCCCCCGCGCATCGGTTGTGGGTATTCTCGAGGGCGATCAAGCGCGTGGGCGGAAAGTGCGCGTCGTCCGAGCGGATGGCGGCGCGGAGATCATCCAGCGCGAGCGTGCCATCGGGCTGATTCTGCACCGTGCGGGGATGTACCCCCCCCAGTGCGGCGATCCCGCCCGCTTCGTACAAAAAGGTGTGGGCAATGTGCCCGAGGATCACCTCATCGCCGCGCCCGCAGTGGGCGAGGACAGAGGCCAGATTGCCCATCGTGCCGGAGGGGACGAACAGCCCGGCTTCTTTGCCGAGCATGTGCGCGGCCATGTCCTGCAAGCGATTGACCGTGGGGTCTTCGCCGTAAACATCATCGCCGAGGTCGGCGCGGGCCATCGCGTCGCGCATGGCCGGGGTGGGGAGGGTGACAGTATCAGAACGGAGATCGATCATGGGATAAATTTGGGGTTTGAAGGAATAATGGAATGAAATAATGAAGGAATGAGTACCTTTACTCGTTCCTTCATTCCTTCATTCCTCATTATCTGGCGCGTAGTTGCGTCAGAATCGCTTGTAAATCTTCGGGCAGGGGGGCTTCGAAGGTGCGGGGTTCGGTTTCGCCGGGGAGGGTGATGGTGAGGCGGGCGGCGTGGAGAAATTGGCGGGGGACGGGGAGGCTCAGTTTACGGCGTCCGTAGAGGGTGTCGCCAACGATGGGGCAATGGACAAAGGTCAGGTGCAGACGAATCTGGTGGGTACGGCCTGTGATCGGGTGCGCTTCGATAAGCGTGTGGGCGGGGAAATTTTCGAGGGTGTGGTACTCGGTCGTCGCGTTGCGCCCTTTGTGTTCGGGGACGATAGCCATGCGTTTGCGATTGGAGGGGTCCCGCCCGATGGGGGCTTCCACCACCCCCGCGGGGGTCGGGGGATGTCCATCGACGAGGGCGAGGTACACTTTCCGCGTGGCGCGTTTGCGGAATTGTTCCTGGAGAAAGCGTTGGGCGCGGTCATTTTTCGCCATCAGAATCAGCCCGGAGGTATCTTTATCGAGTCGATGGACGACGCCCGGACGATGCTCACCGCTGATCCCTTCCATTTCGGGGGCGTGTGCGAGGGCGGCGTTGACGAGCGTGCCACTGCTGTGCCCCGCGGCAGGATGGACAACCATTCCCGCAGGTTTGTTGACGATCAGCAGGTCGTTGTTCTCGAAAATGATGTCGAGCGGAATGCTTTCGGGGATCAGCGCGGAGGGTTGGGTGGCGGGGATATTTACCTGCACGAGGTGCCCGCTTTCAAGTACCTGCCCGGTTTTGTAGGCAGGTTCGCCGTTCACCGTGACAAGCCCTTCTTTAATGAGGGTTTGCAGGCGGGAACGAGAATAGTCGGGCAGGCAAATCACGAGGTATTTGTCCAGCCGTTGGTCTTCGGGATCATCGAATTGGAAGGTAAGGGTTTGGAGGGGCATTATTTTTTGCGACGAAGGGCATTTTCATTCGGATTCGTGCCATTCGTGACGAGACGTACGACGATTTCCCGCGCGGGGTTGGCGCTCCCGTCCGGGTGAGGCTTTGCGTTGGTGGTTGTAATGGTGATGGAGCCGTTTGGCGCGTTGACTCAGGATGAATTCCCGCACCGGAGAGGCATCTTGAAAAATCACTTCAATGACGCCTAACGTGACGGATTCGTCTTCTTTCGCGGGTTTCGGCACATGGTTCGGGCGCGGGACCCGATGGCGGGCGTTGATGTCCCGCGCCTGTTTGAGATGTTGATACACCGCCCATTCCCCCGGAATTTGCGGCAAATAGGGGAGAAGCAGAACGATGACGCCAGTGGTGATGCTCAAATCGGCAATGTTAAACACAGGGAGGCGCAACACGGAGATAAAATCCGTCACCGCGCCAACGGTGAGACGATCAACCAGGTTGCCCATCGCCCCGGCGAGTTGCAAAGCCAGCGCCAGCCGCATCCATTTATCGGTGCGCGGAATGACGGGATAATAAATCACGATGGCAATGGACACGATAATCGCCAAAATCCCGAAGATCCCCCCGCCCCCTTGAAACAAGCCAAAAGCCGCCCCCGTGTTGTGCCAGTTGACAAAACGGGCATAAGGCTCCAGCCAATCGAGCGGCATCCAGATAGTGCCAAAAGGAATGGTGCGGCGAACAATGAGTTTCGTAATTTGGTCAACTAAAATAATCAGGCCCGATACAGACAGCAGATACTTGTAATCGGGGATGAGGTCATGAATACGTTGGGGCACAGATGCTCCTTATCAGGTGGAATGAAGCCCTATTGTAGCACGGGGATACGGGATGCAAACACCTTCAAAGCGATTTTGATACAATAGCGCCATGACAATCAAACTCGTTTTTATGGGTTCGCCCGAATTTGCCCTTCCCACCTTACGCGCCCTCGCCGCACATTACTCCGTCGTCGGCGTAGTGACCCAACCCGATCAACCCGCCGGACGCGGGCGGGTGATGACGCCCCCTCCGATCAAAACCCTCGCCGAAGACCTCGGCCTCCCCGTCATCCAACCCCGCCGCCTGCGCGACCCCGAAGCGATGGAGCAACTCCGCGCGTGGCACCCGGACCTGATCATCGTCGCCGCATTCGGCCAGATTCTTCGCCCCGCGGTGCTGGACCTGCCCCCGCACGGCTGTGTCAACGTTCACGCGTCCCTCCTCCCCCGCGGACGGGGGGCCGCGCCCATTCAAGCCGCCATCCTCCACGGGGACACCGAAGCGGGCGTCACGATCATGAAAATGGACCCAGGTGTGGATACCGGCCCCATGCTCTCTCGCCGAGCGATCCCGATTGACCCCGACGACACCGCCGGAACCCTCAGCCCGAAACTGGCCCAACTCGGCGCTGATCTCCTCCTCGACACCCTCCCCCCCTATTTGCGCGGGGAACTGACCCCCGAGGCGCAGGACGACACTCAAGCCACCTACGCCCCCATGTTAAAGAAAGAAGACGGGGTTTTAAACTTCGACCGCCCCGCGCGGGAACTGGCGCTACAAGTGCGCGCGTACCATCCCTGGCCGGGAACCTCTCTCGAATGGGACGGTGGGGTGCTCAAAATTCACCGTGCCCACGCCCTCGAACAACCCGAACCCCGCGCACACCCCGGCGAAAAAGTTCGCGTGGGGAAATTTCCCGCCGTGGGCACCGCCTCCGGGTTGTTGGTCTTGGACGAAGTTCAGCCGCCCGGAAAAAAGGCGATGCCGGGGCAAGTCTTTTTGAATGGGGTACGCGATTGGGGTATGTAAATTCAGTGGATAACATTGTGTAGTGACGACTTCAGTCGTTAGAGGCGACAAACGATTGAAATCGTCACTACATCCCGAATCTGTGATCGAGTGAAATTAAAGAAAAGTGAGGGTGGGAACCCAGTATCTTTTTGCACCGTCTTCCGTCATACCTTTGAAAGTATGGCTCTACCGTTTTTGGTGTGAAGTGTTCGAAATTTTGAAGGTGGTGGGGGCTGTACAGCCCCCACCACCTTCAAAATTTCGGTTTCTTTCACAGTATTCCGGGTAGAACCGAAAGTATTTTGTAATTGCTCAGGCTTAGAGAGAAAACTCCCTTTTTTCGGGCTAATCTCTACCTGGCTGAGTAGTTGCAATTTTTTTAGACAGGTCAATGTCGTTTGATCTGTCGCTCCTAAAGGATGACCTATGAAAACCCGTGCATTTTTCCTTGCTTTGTGTCTGCCCCTTTTCGCTTGTAGTTTATTTTCACCCGCCCCAACCCCCACTCAAACAGACATCCTCAACGGAACCAAACCGAATCCCCTCGCAAACACCATTCCAGAAACAACCATCGTGCCCACCCCAACCTGGGAGGAGATTCTCCTCGATTCTTCGGGAGGGGGGATCGCCACGCCCGCGCCCGTTGCCCGGTCCGATTTTCCGCCCCCCTCGGTGAACCCAGTCATTCCCCTGCCCCCCCTCGCGGAGGTGTTATCCCAGCCCGCGGGCACGATCAACATGCTTCTGCTCGGTTCGGATGCCCGCGGCCCGTTCGGCGGACAGCGGACGGATACCCTATTGTTCGTCAGTTTCCACCCCAAACGTGGGGAGGTGACGATCATCTCCTTCCCTCGCGATTTGTACGTGTACATTCCGGGTTGGACAGTGCGGCGCATCAACGAGGCGTATCAATACGGTGGATTTGCGGCGTTGGCGGATACGTTCGACTACAACTTTGGGGTGCGCCCGGATTATTTTGTCCTGGTTAATTTTGACGCGTTCGAAGACGTGGTGGATAGTATGGGGGGGGTTGATGTGCAAGTAAACAACGCCCTCCGAGAAGGGGAGTATTCCGTTCAGCCCGGCGCGGTGCATATGAACGGGGAAATGGCGTTGTGGTATGTGCGGTCGCGGTATTCAACGAGCGATTTTTCGAGGATGCAACGCCAGCAAGAGGTGCTGATGGCGATGTTCACCCGGATGGTTTCGTTGGAGGCTCTGGATAAGGTGCCTCAAATGTATGCTTTGTACGAGGAAAGTGTGACGACAAACGTCGGCTTGAAAGAAGCCCTGGCCTGGGTGGGCGTTGCCAAACGGATGGCCGACACCCCGGACACCCTCCAAACGCTGACCATCAACCAGGAATTGGTAACACCGTACACGACTCCCGCAGGCGGACAAGTGCTTTTACCCAATACGGAGGATATTTTGACCGCCTTAAACGATTTACTGATAAAATAATCAGGGTCGATCATCAAAATGGTCCGGGAGCATGTCCGGGCCATTTTTTTTTACCTGGTGGTCCATGGATGAGGTTTTGAGTACCCACCCATATCAGGGAAACCCCGTTGACCGAAAAGTGTTCTTTTGTATGAGGTCTACCATGAATTTGGATTTGCAAACCCTAAAAGACGCCTGGAGTGAATTTATTAAGGGGCATATCCTCAACACGGTCATTGATCCCGTGGTTGCGAATTCCTGGGAACGATGTTGGGCGCGGTTAAATCCTTTGCGGCGGGTAACACCGGTAAAACTCAGCCCGGAGCGAATTCAATCGATTCAAAAAACGAATGTTGATTTGATGACGGTAGCCCGCCCGATCATGGAGGACATTTATCAATATATCGAACGGTCGGATACCGCTATTTTATTGGTCAATAGCGCCGGATATATTCTCGATATGGAAGGGGATCCCTCGATCATGCAAGCGGCCCGCCCATTCGGGGCTGAAATTGGCGGCTCGGTATCCGAGGGGCATTTGGGAACCAACGCGATTACTCTGGCTTTGCTGGATGGCATGCCCGCTCGAACCGTTGGGGCGGAACATTATTTAGAGGATTTACACTGGTTAGGCGCGGCGGCGGCTCCCATCTTTTCGATGGCCGGACGCCCTCTGGGAGCCTTGGGGCTGATCAGTTTTGCGGAAAATTATCACCCCCATTCGTTGGGTGCGGTTGTCGCAGGGGCAAAAGCCATCGAAGGACAACTCCAGATCGAAAATTTATTAGCGGAACAAAATAGTCAACTCAGTGAATTGAACACCATTTTAACCTCTATGACCGAGGGGATTTTGGTGTGGGATGCGCGGGGGACCATTCTCCAGGCGAACTCCGCCGCCATGCGGATTCTCAATTGGCCTGTGTTAAGCTTTGTGGGAAAACCGCTCAACGACTATGTGATCTTCCCGGAATATATTGACGAAGTTTTACACAAAAACCATTCCGTCAAAGACGTTGAGGCCACCCTGGAGGTCGGGGAACAACTCGTCAATTGTGTTGTCAGTTTGAACTTTGTCAAACGCCAGAATGAACTCAATTGGGTCATTATGACTCTGCGCCCTGCCGAGGTGATTCACCAGTTGGTCAACCGGCAGGTGGGGGCGCAAATTTCTTTTTCCCTTCAGGATTTTATTGGAAAGTCGCCCAAAATTCAGCAGGTGCGCCGGATGGTGCGGACGGTTGCCGCCGCGCAAGCCGGGGTTCTGCTCCGCGGCGAAAGTGGAACCGGGAAAAATATGCTGGCACGCGCGATTCACCAAGAAAGTCCGCGGAAAAATGGGCCATTTCTGATCTTCAGTTGTGCATCCATTCCCAATGAATTTATTTTGACCGAACTTTTGGGGGTTGACGAGGGGATCCCGGGCAGGTTGATGGGCGGACGTCCCAGTAAGTTTGAGTTAGTGCAAGGCGGAACGCTTTATTTTCAGGATATTGATCAACTTCCATTACAGGCACAAGCGATTTTATTAAACGTCATTGATTTGGGTTTGGTTGTCCGGTTGGGGAGCGCGCGCCCGATTGCGGTGGATGTGCGAATCATCGGCTCGACCTCGGAAAATCTAGTGAAATTGATCGCAGAGGGCAGTTTCCGGTCGGATTTGTATTACCGGCTCAGTCCGTTTGAAATGGAATTGCCGCCCCTGCGGGATCGGAAAAGTGATATTCCCATATTGGTGGAACGGATTTTGGAGCGCCACAATCAACAGCACGGAAAAGCCCTCACGTTGGATGTCGAATTGATCCCTTTATTGAAAAAATATCCCTGGCCGGGCAATATTAGCGAATTGGAAGCCATTCTGGAACGAGCTGTCGTCCAGGCGTCAGATACCACCACGATTTCATTTGCTCATTTTCCTGACCACATTCTTGATGCCGAGAATCGCGTAAATAACGGAAATGGCGATAACCAAACCCTCTCCCTAAGCGAAATGGAACGAGAAGCTATCCTCGCCGCGGCGCAGGAATTTAATGGCAATGTCTCTCAAATGGCCCGATGCCTGGGCTTAAGCCGGACCACCGTGTGGCGCAGAATGAAATCCCTGAACCTTTCTCCGATGGCCTTTCGGGCGAGAACCGCGAGTAGGAGTAAAGTACCATCATAAATGTTTCAGACTGAAACACTCCAACAATTTTATGTTTCAATCTGAAACGCGGGAAATTCAAAGATTTGACCAACGGGGAATAAAAATTATACTGACTTCATGATGTGTGCAAGCCCAATGCAAACCAATTCGACCTGTTTACTTGTACTCAATGGTCAATCTCAGGGAAACCTGATGAATCTGGTTTCGAGCCAACTCATCCACTCCGAAAAAACCGTCTGCTCATGGTTATGTGTTGGCGGTTTTTTTATTGTCCACAACATCTCAACCCATTCCGCTTGGGAAAGGAGGTAATGTTCAACCATACCCCACCCTTAAGTCAGTTGCCTCAGTTATTCAATTATCACACCTCAAAAACCAAATTTTACTTTAGGAGAATGGACCATGTTTCTTGCTGAAATGTTCGGCACGATGACCCTCATCGTTCTCGGCGACGGAGTTGTCGCCAATGTATTGTTAGCCAAATCCAAAGGCCAGAACTCTGGCTGGATCGTCATTACCGCGGGATGGGCGTTTGCCGTCATGAGCGGTATCTTTGTTTCTGCCGCTCTCGGTGGCCCTGGCAGTTTGAATCCTGCTTTCCAGGTTGCTTCCATTTTACAAGGCGGCGACGCTGGAGCCGCAATTCAGAACATTTTGGGTGAATTCGTCGGCGCGTTTGTTGGTGCCATTTTAGTTTGGTTGCTGTACTTGCCCCACTGGGCAGAAACCAAAGATGCCGGCCTCAAACTGGCCGTGTTCTCCACTGGCCCAGCCATCCGCAATCCTGCGTTGAACCTGCTGACCGAAACCATTGCTACCTTCATGCTTGGTTTTGTTGCCACTGCCATTGGCAAAGCCACCGGCGTTCCCGGCGGCGTGGGTCCCTTTCTAATTGGTGCCTTGATCTGGGCTTTAGGCCTCTCGCTCGGTGGCCCCACTGGATACGCTCTCAATCCTGCCCGTGACCTCGGTCCCCGTATCGCACACTTCGTTTTGCCCATAGCCGGCAAAGGCGACAGCGATTGGGCATACTCCTGGGTTCCCGTGGTTGGCCCTATCCTCGGCGCAGTCATTGCCGGGTTCCTCGGCGCGGCAATTTTCCCGTAACCCATTCACAACAGCTAATGCCTGCTTACGGAGTAGCTCATGAAAAAATTAATTAATCACCCCGAACAAGTTGTCCAAGAGGCGTTGCAAGGCATGGCCCAAGCACACGCTGAAATGGTACGCGTTCACTATGATCCGAATTATATCGTCCGCGCAGATGCCCCCGTCCAGGGAAAAGCGGCGGTAATCTCCGGTGGCGGAAGCGGGCATGAGCCTATGCATGGCGGATTCGTCGGCATGGGGATGCTAGACGCGGCCTGCCCCGGTGCAGTGTTCACCTCCCCCACCCCGGACCAGATGCTCGAAGCCACCAAGGCCGTTAACGGCGGTGCAGGCGTTTTGCACATCGTCAAAAACTATACAGGCGACGTGCTCAACTTCGAAATGGCCGCTGATCTCGCGCGGGCCGAAGGCATTGATGTCGAAGCGGTCGTCATTGATGATGACGTGGCCGTAAAAGACAGCCTGTACACAGCCGGACGCCGAGGCGTAGGTGCGACCGTCCTCGCCGAAAAACTCACGGGCGCGGCCGCCGAAGCGGGTCGTCCGCTCGTCGAAGTCGCCGAAATCTGCCGCAAAGCCAATGGTTGGGGTCGAAGCATGGGGATGGCCCTCACCTCTTGCGCGGTCCCGCACGTTGGCAAACCCACTTTCGACCTCCCCGAAAATCAGATGGAGATCGGGATCGGGATCCATGGTGAACCGGGACGTGTCCGCATGGACCTCAAATCTGCGGATGAAATCACCGAAATGCTGATGGAACCGATCATCAGTGATATTCCCTACAAACCCGGCGATGAAGTTCTGCTGTTCGTCAATGGCATGGGCGGCACGCCGCTCGTTGAACTCTACATCGTCTATCGCAAAGCCTACGAAATTGCTTCCAAGAGCGGCCTGAAGGTCGTCCGCAATCTCGTCGGCTCCTACATCACCAGTTTGGAAATGGCTGGAACCTCCATCACGATGCTCAAGATGGATGCCGACCTGCTCAAATTGTGGGATGCGCCTGTCAAAACCCCGGCTTTGCGCTGGGGTGTGTAATCTCAGAAGTTAAATGAAACCAGGCAGGTCCGCCAAAGGCCTGCCTGGTTTTCCCCAGGATATCGAGAATGACCATTCGCCAGGAAGACATACTCGCGTGGCTCAAAGCCTACGCCGGGATTATTGCCGAAAATAAAGAATATCTCACCCAATTGGACGCCGCCATCGGGGATGCCGATCACGGGGCGAACATGAATCGCGGATTTCAAGCCGTCCTCGGAAAAATGCCGGAAATGGCCGACAAAGACATCGGCACCATTTTCAAAACCGTGGGCATGACCTTAATCTCTACGGTAGGAGGGGCTGGTGGGCCGCTTTATGGCACGTTCTTCCTCCAAGCCGGCATGAAAAGTGTCGGGAAAATGGAACTGACCCTCGAAGATTGGACAACCGTGATCGACGCCGCTGTGAGCGGGGTGATCATGCGTGGGAAAGCTGAATTGGGTGACAAAACCATGGTAGATGCGCTCACCCCTGCGGTTAACGCGCTCAAACAGAGTCTCGAAGCTGGGGTCGATACCCGCACAGCCCTCCAAAACTCCGCTGAGGCGGCGAAACAAGGCATGGAAAAAACCATTCCTTTGGTCGCCCGCAAAGGCCGAGCCAGTTACTTGGGCGAGCGCAGTGCCGGACATCAGGACCCTGGCGCAACTTCATCCTACTTCCTTCTTCGGACCGCCGCAAATATCTGGGGAGGTGCGTGATCGGGGATCAGCCCCCCTCCCGCCCGCGAAATTCAACCGTTTTTAAATTTACGAACAACTTTGTACTCAACGACAAAAAGTCGCTCTTCGGAACTTTCTGGACCGGGTACAAAAAATTGAAGAACATTCAGGAGAACTAAAATGGCTAAATATGCTGCCGCAATTGACCAGGGAACGACGAGCACCCGCTTCATGGTGTTTGACCACAGTGGGAACGTCGTTTGCATTGACCAGATGGAACACGAACAGATTTACCCCAAACCCGGCTGGGTCGAACACGATCCGCTGGAGATTTGGTCTCGCACCCAGGATGTTGTCCGGGGTGGTCTCAAAAAAGGGAACGTTGACCCGAAAGACATCGCCGCCGTCGGCATCACCAACCAACGCGAAACCGCCGTGGTCTGGGACAAAGCCACTGGCAAACCCGTCTACAACGCCATTGTTTGGCAAGATACCCGCACAGACAAAATCTGCAACGACCTCGCCGCCGATGGTGGACAGGATCGCTTCCGCGCCAAAGTGGGTCTGCCCCTCGCGACCTACTTCTCCGGCCCGAAAATCAGATGGATTCTCGACAATGTTGAAGGTGTCCGCGCCAAAGCTGAGAAAGGCGAAGTGATCTTCGGCAACATCGATACCTGGGTGATCTGGAATCTGACGGGCGGCCCCAACGGTGGCGCACATGTCACCGATGTCACCAATGCCTCCCGCACCATGCTGATGAACCTCGACACCCTCGATTGGGATGACGAAATCCTCGGCATCATGGGCATTCCGAAGGCCATGCTCCCCACGATTAAAGCCTCCAGCGAAGTCTATGGCGAAGCACAAGGCGCACTCGGTGGCGTTCCCGTCGCGGGCGACCTCGGCGACCAACAAGCCGCCCTCTTCGGCCAGGCGTGCTACAACCCCGGTGAAGCCAAGAACACCTACGGCACCGGCTGTTTCATGCTCCTCAACACCGGCACAAAAGCGGTCCAATCCAAAAATGGCTTGCTGACCACCCTCGGCTACAAAATTGGTGATCAACCCGCTGTGTACGCCCTCGAAGGCTCCATCGCCATCACCGGCGCCCTCGTCCAATGGCTCCGTGACAACCTCGGCCTGATCGAGAAATCCCCCGACGTAGAAGCCCTCGCCAAAACCGTCGAAGACAATGGCGGCATCTACTTCGTCCCCGCTTTCTCCGGCCTGTTTGCCCCCTATTGGAAGAGCGATGCCCGCGGCGCGATCGTCGGCATGACCCGCTACGTCACCAAAGGCCACTTCGCCCGCGCGACCCTGGAAGCCACCGCTTTCCAGACCCGCGAGGTGTTGGATGCCATGAACAAAGATTCCGGTGTTGATCTCACCGCCCTCAAAGTCGATGGCGGGATGGTCTACAACGAACTGCTCATGCAATTCCAATCCGATATCCTGGGCGTGCCCGTGATTCGCCCCAAAGTCTCTGAAACTACCGCCCTCGGTGCCGCATATGCCGCCGGAATGGCCGTTGGTTTCTGGAGCACCTATGACGAACTCCGTGCCAACTGGGGCAAGGACAAGGAATGGGATCCAACCATGGACGCCACCCACCGCGAAAGCCAGTACGGGAACTGGAAGAAAGCCGTCACCCGCACCTTTGGCTGGGTCGAATAACCTCACTCGCGTCGAAATTCAAATTTTTTCAAGCCTGAATCCGAAACACGGATTCTTGAATGTAAATGAGAAGGGCTGAAGGAGGACAACACTTCTCCTTCAGCCCTTTTGTTGCCCCGCACCGGACTTATGCTCACTGCCCCCGCCCCCATTACCGACGAGACCACCTGGGAAATCCTGTGGGCGCCCTATTCGGATAGCACCTACCAGGATGTGCTCCAACACATCACCCCGGAAGACATTGTCTTGGAAATTGGGGCGGGTGATATGCGCCTCGCCACGCAGATCGCCCAGATCGCCCGGCACGTTTACGCGCTGGAAATTCAATATTTTTTGGTCGAATACGCGCTCGAACAAGACCTTAACCTGCTTCCCCACCTGACCATCCTGCACACAGACGCACGCACGTACCCGTTTCCCGCTGGTACGACCACGGCTGTGCTTCTCATGCGGCATTGCACCCACTTTCGCTTATACGCCGACAAACTGAAAGCCGTTGGCTGTAAAAAATTAATCACGAACGCCCGCTGGCGCACCGAGCCTGAGGTCATTGACCTTCAAGCTGAACGCCTGTTATTTACGGAAATTCCGATGGGCTGGTACGCTTGCTGGTGTGGAAACACTGGCTTTAAACCCGGCCCGGTAGAACAATTAGACGAAGCAAGCCTCACCCACGTCCACGAAGTTGCAAACTGCCCGAATTGTTTACCAAAAGAAACCGCATGAAACTCCACGGCAAAAACATCCTCTACCTTCTCGATGAAGGATTTGAAGACCTCGAATTTTGGGTTCCGCTCATGCGCCTGCGTGAAGAAGGGGCCAAAATCACCGTCGCCAGTGCAAAAATCCAAACGTATCGGGGAAAAGCCTGCCTGCAAGCCACCCCGGACGCCAAAGCGGATGACCTCCGCGCCGCCGACTTCGACGGGATCGTGGTCCCTGGCGGGTGGGCGCCCGACAAAATGCGCCGTTACCCCGCGGTCCTGAAACTGGTCCGCGACACGTACGAGCAAGGAAAAATTGTCGGAGCCATTTGCCACGCGGGACTGGTGTTAATCTCCGCCGGGATCGTGCGCGGCCACAAAGCCACCGGGTCCCTCGGCATCAAAGACGATCTGATCAACGCGGGTGCGGAATGGGTGGATGCCCCCGCCTTTCGGGATGGCAACCTCGTTTGGGGACGCGTCGTTGAAGACATCCCCGATTTTTGCCGTGAATTGGTCGCGGCACTGTCTTAATTTCGAATATCTATTTACCTAAACTCATGAAACCCCAAGTCCTCATCATCGGAGCCGGATTTACCGGCGTCGCCACCGCCCACGACCTCGCCCTGCGCGGGTTTGATGTCACCGTCGTGGAGCGCGGCCCGATCGTCAACGGAACCTCAGGCCGCACGCATGGCCTGCTCCACAGTGGCGCACGCTACGCGGTCAACGACCAGGAAGCCGCCGTCGAATGTATCGAAGAAAACCAACTGCTTCGCAAGCTCGTGCCGCAAGTCATCGAACCCAATGGGGGGATGTTTATCGGCTTGAATGACGAAGACCTGGCCTATGGCGAGAAATTTGCCCCGGCCTGCGAAGAAGCCGGCATTGACATTCACCAAATCAGCCCCAAAAAGGCGCTCGAACTCGAACCGAATCTGAACCCCAAACTGATCGTCGCTTACCTCGTCCCCGATGCCACGTTTGACCCGCTCCGGTTAGCACTTTCATTTGCCGCAACCGCTCGATCCAACGGGGCAACCTTTCATTTCTTCCACGAAGTGACCGGGTTGGTGCTGGATGGCAAAGGCAATGTGGCGGGGGTGAAATTTTGGGATCGGACAAATGACAAACGCGGCGAACTCCGCGCGGACATTGTCGTCAGTGCGACGGGGGCGTGGGCGGGCGAGATCACCGCGATGGGCGGGGCACACGTCCCGATCACCCCCACCCCCGGTGTGATGGTCGCGTACGACAAACGTCTGGTCGAGCGAGCGATCAACCGCCTGACCAAACCCAGTGATGGCGACATCGTTCTCCCCCAACGTCGAATGATGGTTGTCGGCACCACGTCTTTTTCCGCCGAAAATCTGGATTACATCCCAGTCGTGGAAGATCAAGTCAAACTGATGCTCGAAAAAGGTGCAGAGATGATCCCCGGGTTGCGGCAGACGAAAGAGCGTGGGGCCTATATGGCTACACGCCCCCTGATCGGGGCGAGTGCACCCGGACGCAGTATCTCGCGCACGTTCAAATGTTACGACCACAAAGAAACGGATAACGTGGAAGGCTTCGTCACCATCACCGGCGGCAAAGCAACCACCCTCCGCCAAATGGCCGAAAAAACCGCGGATGTCGTCTGCAAAAAAATGGGCATCACCACACCCTGCCGGACGAAAGAAGTGGCTTTGATTTCTTATCGGAAGTTTTATATGTGAATTCGTATTTCGTATTGAAAACGATGCCATACGGAATACGCAATACGCTCTCTGTTATGACCGCAACTCTCTGGACTCTCAAATTCCTTATCCACCGTCAAAAAGGGGATTCCGCGCCTAATTTTCAGGAATTTACCCTGGAGATTGACCCCAACGAATATGTACTCGATGCGGTTGAACGCGTTTGGGCCTTTGATGATCGTTCCCTGACCTTTCGCCACGCCTGTCATCACTCCGTGTGCGGAGCCTGCGGGATGCGCGTGAACGGGGTTGAAAAACTCTCGTGCATCACCCGCCTGCGCGATATCACCACCAACGGGAGCGTCGTAAAAATCGAACCTCTCCGCAATTTCCCCGTGATCAGTGATCTGGTCGTGGACATGGGCAGTCTGTACGCCCGGATGGAAACCGTGGGGGCGAAACAAATCCTGACGCTGGCACAAGCCCCCCTCACGGAAGACGTCTATCCGTCGAAAAACGGCGGTGAATTCAGCCGACTTTCAGATTGTATCGAGTGCGGGTTGTGCATCAGTGCGTGCCCCGTCGCCGCGACAGACCCGGATTATCTTGGGCCAGCTCCCCTCGCCGCGGCGCAACAAAACGGGCTTGCGGAAAATCCCAAAACCGTCCTCCAACTCGTGGACAGCGAAGAAGGCGTGTGGCGTTGTCATAGTGCCTACGAATGTACGGCGGTCTGCCCCTCCAATGTCCAACCCGCCTGGCGGATCATGGACTTACGGAAAAAAGTCGTCGGCCAACGGATCAAGAGCTTTTTTGGAAAATAATATGCTAAAGCCCCCACAAAAACCCTCCGATGCCTGGAAATGGTTCGACCCACGTGGGCGCGAACCTGGTTCCTGGGCGTTTATCATCAATCGCCTTTCGGCCCTTGGCCTGACCGTTTACCTTTACCTGCACTTGAGCGTGCTCGGAAAACTCGCACAAGGCCCTGAAGCCTACGACAGTTTTGTCCACCTGGCAGAGTCCCCGCTCGTCATCATAGGCGAATTGCTCGTCATCTTCGCCGGGTTGTATCACGGACTCAACGGCCTGCGGATCGCCCTCACCAGTTTTGGCATCGCGGTCCCTTACCAACGCCAGCTTTTCTACGGCATTTTCATTCTTACTATTCTCGGCAGTGTAATTTTTGCAATCCGAATGTTTACGGCATAAGCGCTGAATGCATTCGCAAAATTCGAAAAGAAATGACATCCTCCCCCAAACCCTCCGAAACTGCCTGGCTCTGGCTTCTCAAAATTGCCAGTGGCGTGTTGATTATCGTCATCCTGATCATTCACCTCGTTGTCAATCATTTCACCGCGCCGAATGGACTTCTCAGCTACGCCGAAGTGGTCGCCTATTACCAAAACCCCCTCATCCCCCTCATGGAAGGGATTTTCCTGACCTTTGTCGTAGTGCATTCCCTTGTCGGCTTACGAAGTATTTTGCTTGATCTCAAACCCTCGCGCGCCCTCCTCCGTATCGCTGACGGGGGGCTTACGCTCTTTGGCGTCATCGCGATCGCCTATGGTCTCTGGCTCCTCATGGCTATCGTCGCCCAAGGAAACGCATAACGCTCTATGCACATCCCCGCACCCAATGACTCATCACATTCATTTGACCATCCAGCCCATAAGGTTTTTGGGGTGAATTTATGATTGGTATCGTTCTCGTCTCCCACAGTCGCGCGCTCGCCACAGCCCTTCTCGGCCTCGCCCGGCAGGTTGCCCTCCCGGAGGTCCCCATTGCCATTGCCGCGGGTGTCGGGACAAACCGCGCTGAATTTGGCACGGATGCCGTTGAAATTTACGAGGCGATTGAAAGTGTTTACACCCCCGATGGGGTGCTGGTCCTCATGGATTTGGGGAGTGCAATCCTGAGCGCGGAAATGGCGCTCGAACTCCTCCCGCCGGAGATGCGTGCCCACATTCGCTTTTGTCCTGCCCCGCTGGTCGAAGGGACCATTACCGCCGCGGTTCAGGCTGGGTTGGGCAGTTCGCTCGCAACGGTGTACGATGAAGCACGTCAGGCGCTCCTCCCGAAACTGGCCCATCTTGGCGATAGTCCATCCCAGGTTTCAGTGGTTGAAAAAAGTACAACGGGGCTGGGCGTTGCGCTCACGCTCCAAACTGAACATGGCCTGCACGCCCGTCCAGCGGCTAAATTTGTCCAAACCGCGGGACGCTTTGACGCTCATATCACCGTCAATAATCTGACGACCGGAAAAGGCCCGGTTTCTGCAAAAAGTTTGAACGCCCTCGCGACGTTGGGGGCCTTGTATGGGCACACCATCCAGATCGTGGCCGATGGGCCTCAGGCGGAGGCCGCGCTCAGTGCCCTTACCCGCTTGGTGGCGGATGATTTTGGGGAACCGCGCTGGCAGGGGAACGGGACGCCCGCGGATTCCCCCCCCCGCGAGGTCTCCGCACCTCTGCCCGAGACAAGATACGCACCGGGCGAGGCCATTTCCGCAATCCCCATCGCCGAAGGGATCGCCATCGGCACACTGGGGCGGATCGAATCCCCTCCCCCGCCCATTCCCACCCACCCGGTCGATGATCCCGAAAAAGCCTGGGAACGTTTACAAATCGCCCTGGCGAAAGCCTTGCACGAGGTCCACCACCGCCGAAATTCGATTGCCGCCCGCGCGGGGGAGGAGCAAGCGGGCATTTTCGACGCCCATGCGCTGATCCTGCAAGACCCCGATATGCTAGAAACCGCCCGCCAACAAATATTTGACGAGAGAAAAAATGAGGCCGCCGCCTGGGATGTGACGATTCGGCAAACGGCTGATCTCTACAAGGCGTTGGCTGATCCGTATTTGCGCCAACGGGCCGTAGATGTTTTAGACGTGGGGAATCAGGTGTTATATGCTCTGGCAGGGAGCGCCGTGGCTCAACCCGTGTTGACCAACCCAGTCGTGCTCGTCGCCGAAGACCTGACGCCCACCCAAACCGCCCAATTGGAAGTGGACAAAGTGTTGGGGTTGATCACGCTCGCGGGCGGCCCCACCTCGCACAGCGCAATCCTGGCCCGGTCGCTGGGGATTCCCGCCATCAGCAGTGCGCCCACCTGGGTGCTTCATTTGCCCGAAAATACGGTGGTCGCCGTCGATGGCTTCCGCGGAGAATTGTGGGTCTCCCCGAAAATGGAGACTTTGGCGGAACTGGAAACACGCCGTGAAGCATGGCTGAAACAGCGTTCCGCGTGGTTGGAAACCAGCCAACAGCACGCCGTCACGCAAGATGATCGGGCGATTGAAATCGTGGCGAACGTAGGCATTCTGGCAGATGCCATAGCGAGCGTAAAAAATGGGGCGGAGGGCATTGGTCTTTTGCGGACGGAGTTTTTGTTCCTATCCCGCACCACCGCCCCCGATGAAGAAGAACAATATGAGGCTCTGCGCGAGATTTTTGAGGTGATGGGGTCTCGCCCGGTCATCGTGCGGACGATGGATGTAGGGGGGGATAAACCGCTCGCGTACATTTCCCAGCCCGTCGAAGCGAACCCATTTCTCGGGGTGCGCGGCCTGCGGTTGTCGCTCCAACGCCCGGATTTGTTCACCACCCAATTGCGTGCCATTTTACGGGCTGGGGCGGGGCACACGGTCCGCATCATGTTCCCGATGGTCTCAAACCTGGACGAAGTGCTCCGCGCCCGCCAGATGCTGGCCGAGGCTCATGCCGCGTTGAAAGCTGACGGGTGGACGCACGCCTGGCCGGTGGAAACGGGGATCATGATCGAGGTGCCTTCCGCCGCTCTGCTCGCCCCGGTGCTGGCCCCGCATGTGGACTTTTTCAGCGTTGGGACGAATGACCTGACCCAGTACACCCTCGCCGCCGAGCGGGGCAACCCCAACCTGCCGGGGTTCGCCGATGCCCTGCACCCTGCCGTCCTGAAATTGATCGGGCAGGTGGTGGAGGCGGCAGAGGCGCACGGAAAATGGGTGGGCGTGTGCGGTGAACTGGCGGGGGACCCCGTCGCGGCCCCGGTGTTGATCGGGTTGGGGGTGAAAGAATTGAGTTTGAACCCCGCGGGGATTCCGAGAATCAAAGACGTGATCAGAAAATCCACGTTTGCCGAGGCACAACCCTTTGCCCAAAAGGTGCTTTTGGCAGAAGACGCACCGAAAGCGCGCAAACTGGCTGAAAATTTCCTGGTATAAATGGGACATCGATCAACGCGGAAACGCACGGATTTTTACCAATTCCGTGTTCGTCCGTGCTGATCCGTGTCTTATTTTTTAATCCGAGGTGCTCATCTTGTCTGATACGACGTTTTCTCCCTATCGCGATTTTTTTGAAACCAACCTGCCCCACTACCTAGACATGCTCCGCCAAATGGTGGAGATCAACAGTTTTACCGCCAATCCCAAGGGGATCATCGCCCTGGCGGATTTGACCGCCAATGTTTTTTCCCACCTGGGTTTTCACGCCGAATACGTGCCCTCCGCCAACCCTGATTATGGCGTGCATCTGGTGATGAAACGCCCCGGCATAGGGGACAAAAAGTTGGCGTTGGTGTCCCATTTGGATACGGTGTACCCTGTCGAAGACGAGATTCTCAACGATTTTCGTTGGCGCGAGCAGGGGGATCGGATTTACGGCCCCGGCACGGTGGACATCAAAGGGGGAACGGTGATGATTTATATGATCCTGGACGCGATCCGTAAGTTTCAGCCGGAAGTTTTCGAGGCGACCTCGTGGTATGTTCTGCTCAATGCGTCCGAGGAAACGATGACGAAGGATTTCGGGGAGGTAGCGTTATCGCATTTACCCGCCGAAACGCTGGCGTGTTTGATATTTGAGGGGGGAATTGTGCGGAACGGCTCGGTGAAACTGGTCACGAACCGGAAAGGAATGGCGGTTTATCGCGTGACCACCGAGGGCAAAAGCGCTCACGCGGGCAGTTCCCACCCCCAAGGGGCAAACGCCATCACACAAATGGCGCATGTGATCCTCGCCATCGAAGGGATGACCGATTACGAAAAGAATCTAACCTTCAACGTGGGGACGATCTCCGGCGGAACCGTCACCAATCGGATTCCCCATTTTGCCGAAATCCGCGTCGAGATGCGGACGTTTGAAACGGACATATTTGAGGCGGGGTTGGCGAAGATGTTCGCGCTCGAACAACGGTCGGATGTGGCGAGCAAGGATGGGTTTCCGTGCAAAGTAACCGTGGAACTTCTGAGCCGCACCGAGCCGTGGAATCCAAACACGCGCAGTGATCGGTTGCTGGAAATCTGGCAGGAAGCGGGGGACGAAGTGGGGATGAAGGTAGGGAAAGAAATCCGCGGAGGGTTGAGTGATGGCAATCTGCTCTGGCACACGTTCCCGACCGTGGACGCCCTCGGCCCGGACGGAGGCAACGCCCATTCGTCCGAGCGGAGCGCGGATGGAAGCAAGGATCAGGAGTATGTGACGGTAAGTTCGTTTGTGCCAAAGGCGTGGGTGAATACGGTAGCGGTGTTGAAACTGCTTCAATGATAGAAACGTAATTCAGTGTATGTTGTTAGAATTTGTGATCAGTTTCTTGCCCAGAATAGGTGTTTTGATAATTTTTTATGGCGTAGGAGGCTTAATCAAAGGATTTCAAAGCCAACCAAATTTATTACCTTTCAATCTGAGTAACCCGTTGCTCTTAAACGTTAATTTGATTGTATTGGGAGTTTTGTCTATTTACTCGTCTGGTTGGATCATGAAGTGGGCCACATATAAAGAGAGAAGGCATCGCACATTGGGTAATCGCGTCTATTTTGATAACTCAGCTTTTCTAGATCGTCTTTATTGGATGTTTCGGTATGAAGCTTACAAAGTAGAAAAAGTGGTTCAGGTAAACAATGCAAGAGCCGAAATCTTTGCATACAAAAAGCTAAATCTCGCCAGTTTCTTTTCGTTTTTCGTATGTTTCTATGTTTATTACTTTGAAGATGGTTGTGATACCCCATTGGATGTTTTTGATGATCTCCAATCCAGGTCACTACAACACACAAAGACATTTATAAAAACCGTTAAGCAAACGAAGTTGGTAATACCGTATACAGTAATCTTTTTTGTGTCTCGGACAGGGTTTGAAAGTTTATTGAAAGAGAAAGTTCGGGATTTTGATCAACCATCCGAACAAACCATTTTTCTCATGGACTTGAGAAATGAGCGTCTGATAGGTTCAGAAAGGAAAATCGTGCTCAGAAAATTTCCGATCAAATACGTTGAAGATACCCTGCGATTGTTTTTGCGTATTATGCGTCGAGATTTGAGCCGATTTGAATATCCAGGGTGGTATCCTGAAAAATCATCAGTGTGATCCAGGGCTGTCCCAAAGGACAGTGGAAATTTGGAATGGGTCTCGATATACTTTTTCCGCATCCTTCGACTACGCTTGATCAAAGTATTATTGAGCCTTGAGTAGTTTACCGCTCCGCTCAGGATGCTCGCGTACGAAAAACCACAAAGTCAAATTTCTAAATCAGGAGTTCTCCAATGTCCGATGACCCCATCAAAAACGCCCTTCACATGATCCCCTACGGCTTTTATAGTATCACGACCACGGATGGAACTGGGGAAGTGAACATTATGGTCGCCAACTGGCTGGTACAAGTTTCCTTTACCCCGCGCATGGTCGCACTTGGGCTCGCACGCAAGGCCTATTCACACGGACTCGTCAAAAAAGGGCGAGTGTTTGTCGTCAATATTTTCAACAAAGCGGATGCCGAGGCGATCAAAGGGTTCACAAAAAGCCGCGAGAAAAACCCCGATAAAGTCGCCAATGCGACCTACACGCTCAGTCCCACAGTGGGATGTCCAGTGGTGGAAGGCGCGGCGGCGTACCTGGAATGTGAAGTGCGCACGATGGTGGATGCGGGTGGGGATCACGATGTCGTCATCGCTGAGGTGGTGAACGCCGGAGTGATGAAACCCGGAAAAGCGGAAGAGACGCTCACCCTGCTCGATCTAGGTTGGAATTACGCGGGCTAAACTTAACATTCGCAAAAAAAGAGCCGCAAGCTTGCGGCTCTTTTTTTTGAGGCTCTGCCGTTTTGGGCGAGGGTTGAATTTTTGAAGGTGGTGGGGGATGTACATCCCCCACCACCTTCAAAAATTCGAGTCCCATCCCTTTTGGTTATTCTTCGTCATCGGGGGCGATCATGCCAGGTTGTTCCACTTCCAGCACCTCGCCGTGAACGTTGATCCGCACTTTGAACCCCATCATACCCAGGTAGGCCCGTTGTTCTTCGGGTAGGCCGATCTGAAAGAGCATTTCAAACTGTTGGTCAATATTTTTTAACTGGTTGGCAATGGATGCCTTCGTAAAAATATCATCCTGCCCCAACATTTGCGCGGTCTGATCGGTAATGATGTCCTCGTGCCCGGTGATGAACTCTTTCATGAAGTTCAACACCTGACGATCTACCTGCTCCGAAGGAATGTGGCGGCGAAAGCCATCATCGTCCACGACATAACAGGGGTCATCCCCGACATAGGCCACGGAAACCGGACGCCCAAACTCATCCGTCACCAAACCATCAAATAACACTTTTTTCGTCATAGTAATTCCTGCTTATTGTAATCGTCAAACATAAGACAAACACCCGAAAAAGGGATGTGTGGGGATGTCTATCCCCACACATCCCTTTTTCGGAAATCTTACTGTTTGCGCTTTTTGTGATCCATCCAGCTTATTCCTGCTTTCCTTCAATAATCGCCAAAAGCACCGCCGCGGCAATGCCCAGCCGTTTATCAAAGGGTGAATTGGATCCAAAATCAATATCCAACTCATACCGAAACAGGTTGAACCTTTGTTTCACATCCACGACACGCGTTTGCCCCATGAGAATATCGTAATTTTGCGGAATGATATTCAACAAAAATCGGCGGATCAACGCCAACTGCATCGAGTCTTCTTCCATAACCGCCAGTGGGCGTTCGTTCGCGTCCATAATTTCCCACTGGTCACGAAACATGGAGCGAAACCCTTTCCGGCGCAACACTCCCACGCGGGCATTCTCTGTCATATCCACCACGTCATAAGCCGCGGCAAAATCGATGATCTGGCGAGCTTTGATGTTCAGCAATAACTGGCTTTTGCTTTCATCGCTAAAAATGCGAATGTCCTCGCGTAATTTGAACATTTTTTGTTCGGAATAAAGAACTACCTGACCGGAGGGGTTGTATAAGCGTAATTTGCCAGTTAAAGCAAAAATCTGGCGACGAACGGTATATTGATTGTATTGGAAAGCGGAATGCATGGGTTTTACCTCGTGGGGATTCGTTGGAACGCTTGCAGACTCAGACACAACGTCACTGAGTTTCTACGAATTCCTACGAGTTCCCAATAAAAACGTTTCATCTAAACGTTTACTGTGAACTCCGAAACGGATGGAAGCACATCCCCTTTCATCCGTTTCGGCAATTCTCGTCATCGGCATGGATCAATAATGCACATTCACCAACGTTCCCACGACGGCAAAATCGAACATCCAACCGGCGTCATCAATGGACAGATTGACACAGCCATGACTCATCGGCGTCCCGAAGTTGTTGTGCCAGTACGTGCCGTGAATGCCATACCCCTGATAGAAATACATCACATACGGCACGTCCGGCAAATAATATCCCGGCCCGGACATGTCGGCGTATAAATATTTGACGTACACCCGATATTGGCCGGTCACGGTGGGGGTGGCCCACGTGCCGGTGGACACGACAAAGGTTCGCACCAACTGATTGCCGATCATTGCGTGGGCAAGTTGGTTGGTGAGGTCTACGTCGATCCAGTGTTCATCCATGCCTGTGTCGGCGGGGAGGCCGACGGTGACGGGGGTCTCGGTGG
>WBZL01000563.1_pt1 | contig 41432 bp, 33 predicted proteins | sample 5204291 | NCBI WGS metagenome assembly WBZL01 (sample SAMN12344345, study PRJNA552823) | activated sludge metagenome | biome: Activated sludge suspended growth; feature: Nitrification reactor; material: Wastewater; isolation source: activated sludge from nitrification reactor of wastewater... | reverse complement strand
GTGGCTCACTTAAAAAAACCACCGTTTTGCGTTGGTTTTGCAGCAGAAACGGAAAAACTCGATCAATATGCTCAAAAGAAACGACAACAAAAGCGATTACCCTTGATCGTAGCAAATCTTGCCCAACAAGCGATGGGGGCTGACGAAAGTACGTTAATCTTGTTCGATGATGACGGTAAACATGTTTTACCCCAGGCCTCAAAAACCGAACTCGCCCGCCAGCTCATCAAACATATCGCACAATTATTTGAAAAACAAAATGCCTGAGTCTCTACATGATTTTGCACGCCACTCATAGAAATCTGGAGTTAAACATATCAGCATCAACCCCATTCTTCCAATCAAAAAAACCTCAAGTTATCGCTAATTTAAGTCTTTGAATTGAGACTGGCTATGGGAAAATCATTGCTTGTATGCTCAATGATTTTCTATACCAAGCAGTAAAGGAATTTTTGTGACCATGGTAGTTACCTCGTATCGAAAACCCATCTGTACCAGTAAAACACATTGGCAGTTATCACTTTTTCTGTTGTTAGCGCCTTTTATCAATCCTGCATTTGCTACACAGAATAATCCGATTAGACAAGATTTAATGAATGCCTCGCTTGAGGAATTGATGAATGTCAAAATTTCTACTGTTTTCCGGAAACCGCAAACATTGCAAGAAACAGCCGCTGCGGTTTTTGTGATTTCTCAAGAAGATATCCGCCGCTCCAGCGCCAATAGCATTCCTGAATTATTGCGCATGGCACCGGGTTTATCGGTAGCGCGGATTGATTCCAACAAATGGTCAGTTACTTCTCGTGGTTATAGTGGCCGCTTTGCTGACGATCTCCTCGTTATGATCGATGGACGTACTGTTTATTCACCGTTGTTTGCGGGTACATTTTGGGAAACGCTCGATCTACCCTTGGAAGATATTGATCGCATCGAAGTCATTCGAGGGCCTGGCGGAACAATTTGGGGCGCTAACGCTGTCAACGGTGCCATTAATATCATCACCAAGCATACCAAAGCGACTCAAGGCAATTTAATCACCACTGGGGGTGGTAGTGAAGAGCGAGGGTTCGCTACTTTCCGCCATGGTGGACGTGTGGGGGAAAATCTTTTTTACCGTTTTTATGCTAAGGGATTTACCCGTGATAACAGCTTCAGTGCAAGCGGTACAAACGACAGTTGGCGCATGGGAACCCTCGGTTTTCGGGCTGATTGGGATATCAATACCAATAATGCCGTTACCTTTCAAGCTCAATACTATGCTGGAAAGGCTGGCCAGAATACCATGCTTCTCAACTCTACTGAACCTGAGTCAGTCATTATGCGCCCTGAAGATGCCAATCTCGCTGGTGGGCATGCATTAATGCGCTGGCAGCGAACGACTGGAGAGCGTTCAAATACGGCACTACAAGTTTATTATGATCGCACATCTCGCAATGAATTGTCTTTTCGGGAAACCAGACAAACCGTTGACATCGATTTCCAGCACCGTTTTCCATTACAAATTCCTTATATTCCATTCCAGCCGGATCTGATTTGGGGAGGAGGCTATCGCTGGACTACCGATCATTTGGGAATTAACTTACCGATTTCCTTCGATCCAGCAAAACGTAACTTACAGACTGGCAATGTCTTCATGCAAACCGACATACCGCTATTTGAAGATCGGCTAAAACTCACCACAGGAATTAAATTTCTTGATAACACTTACGCACACTCGAATTTCTTACCGAATGCTAGACTATTATGGACGCCAGATGACAAGCAATCTGTGTGGTTATCCGCAACACGTTCGATCCGTTTACCCTCACGCTTTGAACGCGAGGGCAACCAACTCATCAGAAGCGGCGCCGAATTTATTCGTTTGATCAGTAATCCTCATCTGCTTGCAGAAACACTATGGGGATTTGAAACGGGCTATCGACGTCAAGTTACTTCAAATTTATCAGTCGACATCGCAGGTTTTTTCAATGACTATAATAATTCTACCAGCGAACGAGAAACAACCGCAGAAACAATTCAACTTACCAATCAACGCAAGACTCAAATCTTTGGATTTGAGATTTATGGAGAATGGCGTGCCTTTGATAAGCTACGCTTCATGCCAAGCTATAGTCACTTACAAGTAAGAAATCATGTGCCTGCAGATCATGAGTCGGAATCCGGCGAAGATCCCAAACATCAATTTACACTCCGCACACAACTTGATTTAACCAAGAATATTGAGCTGGATGCGTTCTTCCGACACATTGATAAATTACCTGGTTTGGAAATAAAAAGTTACCAAACGTTGGATTTACGATTATCGTGGCGGCCAAGACCAGATACGGAATTAACCATGGTTGGACAGAATTTATTGCAATCACACCATCAGGAATTTTCCCCCGAAGTCATTCAAACCATGCCGGTGCAGATTCAACGCGGTGTATTTGGTAAAGTTACTTGGCGATTCTGATCAAATCCATTGTGAAAGCAATGCTCAAGTTACTAATGCAATATTTTCACAACTTAGGCAGCTTGTTTTCACATAAAAAACCAAGTGCAATCCTTTACTTATTGCTCATTGGCATAAGCGCTATTCTACCCAAGCCTTTGCAAGCTGATGAAGTATCGGAATATGGCTTAAAAGCCCTCTTTTTGTATAACTTCGCGATATTTACCTCCTGGCCTGGTAGCGATATCGATAAATTTAATCTGTGCATTTATGGCGATAATCCTTTTGGCCAGGACATTAATTTTTTAATGAAAAGTAAAAAAATTAATGAGCGCACGATCGACATTCATAAAATCGATAATGTGAATCAACTTGATCAGTGTCAGCTTGTTTTTATCTCGCGTCCTATGATTTCTAACTTAACCGATGTTATTGCTACAGTCAAAGACAAGCCAATCTTAACCATAGCTGACAGTCCGGGCGCCTGCCATCAAGGCGTGATACTAAATATGAATGTCAATAATGAGAAAGTCACCTTTGAAGCTAATTTAATGATGGCAAAAAAAGCTGGCTTAAATTTAAGCTCACAATTATTACGCCTCGCCACAGAAATTTATCAATAACTAGCCAACCACATACATAACAACTTAAATCACCTCGGAAATTCTCAAGATAAAGTGATTTAAGCAATAAAAAAATTGATTCTCCATTATCGAAATCATGTTAAGTCATTACAAGATTAATTTGATATGATCTTCAGTTGTAAACTACTCATTCTAACTTTTAGAATCCATAAAATAATTTGAGTATGTGACCAGTCAAATTACTAACGTTAATTTCTTGGAGGCTGTATGAGAGTAATATTATGCTTAGTGCTCATAGTAAGTTCTTATGCTTATGCACAAAGTGGGCACGATCATCAAAGTGAATCACAAAAAAAAGCTACCCAGCAGGGTGATATGCAAGGTCATGGTGATGGCCATCATGGTATGGGCGGTATGATGATGCATGGCGGACACCATAAATTAGATAGCGCTACATTAAAGCATTTCTTCGAACCGCTTCCCGCATCAATCATCGATGAAAAGAAAAATGCAGCGCTGATTGCGCTTGGTAAAAAGCTATATCTTGATCCACGTCTTTCGATCAATGATACGATTTCTTGCAATTCTTGCCATCAATTAAACAATTTTGGTGTTGATAGTCAACCTACTTCACCCGGTCATGATGGTACACGCGGCGGTCGGAATTCCCCCACGACATTTAACGCTGCACTTCATATTGCTCAATTCTGGGATGGGCGTGCCAAAGATGTTGAAGAACAAGCACTTGGTCCCATTCTGAATCCAATCGAAATGGGTATGCCTAGCGAAGAAGCCGTAGTCAGCAAATTGAAAAAAATTGATGAATACAAAACCCTGTTTGCGGATGCGTTCAAAGATGAAAAAGACCCCATTCAATATAAAAATATTGGCAAAGCGATTGGTGCATTCGAGCGGACTTTATTAACCCCTTCGCGTTTTGACGATTTTCTCAAAGGCGATGAGAATGCATTGAATGATGCGGAAAAACGCGGTTTGACAAAATTTGTTCATATGGGATGTGCGAATTGTCACAACGGTGTAGCTATCGGTGGTAATTCATACAAAAAAATCGGCCTGGTTGAACCGTATGAAACTAAAGATCTCGGCAGATATGAGGTAACCGGTTTAGAAACTGATAAGAAAGTATTTAAAGTGCCAAGCCTTAGAAACATTGCTCAAACTGGGCCTTATTTCCATGATGGTTCTATTGCCACGCTAGAACAAGCGATTGAAGAAATGGCAGAGCACCAACTAGGCCGCGAAGTAGGCCCTGGGTTTATTGAAGATGTAAAAGCATTCTTAGGTTCATTAACCAGTAAAAGCAAGTAATTTAAGTACCACCTTACTGAAACATTACCTTACTCCCCACAAATTAGTTGTGGGGAATTTCTTGCTACTTCAGCATATACTGCTGAGTTTGACTCATGAAAATCGATATCAAAATTCTGGACACACGACTACAAACTCAACTTCCTAGCTATGCCACCCCCGGTTCGGCAGGATTGGACCTGCGCGCCTGCACCGAGCAACCATTAACAGTCCACCCCGGCGAAACACAATTGATTCCTACCGGCATTGCCATCCACATCGAAGACCCTGGGTTTGCTGCGGTTGTTCTACCTCGTTCTGGTTTAGGACATAAGCACGGTATCGTCTTAGGTAATTTGGTTGGGTTGATCGATTCTGATTATCAAGGGCAGATTTTTGTATCATGCTGGAATCGTGGGCAAACTGAATTCTTGCTCAATCCTTTAGAACGAATTGCCCAACTGGTTGTTATTCCCGTCATACAAGCGCAGTTTAATATCGTAGAAAACTTTGCAATGAGCCATCGCGGTGAAGGTGGCTTTGGTAGCACTGGCCGATGATTAGATCCAATCTATTTATAATCAGCTTTTGCTTGGGTTTGACACTGAGTCCGCTATTACTGGCTGAAAATCTGGTAGTTTCGTTAACGATTGGCGGTCATCCCCTCAATGCGGAAATCGCTCATACCTATGATACCCGTTCCAAAGGGCTCATGGACCGCGCCACGCTGCCTGAAAACCAGGGTATGCTATTTATCTTTCCCAAAATTGATTTCTACAGCATGTGGATGCTCAATACGCCGCTACCCTTGAGTGTTGCTTTTGTTGATGAAAAAGGCATCATTCTCAATATTGAAGCAATGGAGCCCTTTTCAACAGTAGCACACGCTTCGATCAAACCGGCAAAATACGCGCTTGAAATGCATCAAGCTTGGTTTACAAGCAGAAAAATTACTGCCGGGCATAAAATAATCGGACTTGAAAATGTACCCGATGCAATCGAATGATACGGTGCTTCCTTACCTCCAACAAAATTAACGGAATTGCGGAAGAATGCCTTTCATGGCACGCATCATCTTAGCCATACCTCCCTTATTAACCATTTTCATCATTTTTTGAGCTTGCTCAAACTGAGCTAGTAACCGGTTGACTTCCTGCACTGAAACCCCTGAACCAGCTGCGATACGCCGTTTACGCGATGCTTTAATTAATTCTGGTTTAGTACGCTCCAGTTGCGTCATGGAATTAATGATTCCTTCGTTGCGGTTGATAATGCGATCATCCACTTTAACGTTCTGTGCAGCTTGACTCAATTGATGCGGTAATTTTTCAAGCATTGCAGTCATTCCACCCATCTTTTTCATTTGCTGAAATTGCATTTTAAAATCATTCAAGTCAAAGCCCTTGCCTGATTTCATTTTCTTCATCAATTGTTCAGCTTCTTTCTGGTCTGAACTACGCTGGGCATCTTCAATCAAACCCAGTACATCGCCCATTCCTAAAATACGAGAAGCCATTCGATCTGGAAAAAATGGTTCCAAGCCCGTTAGTTTCTCAGCAATCCCTACAAACTTAATGGGCTTACCGGTTACATGTCGAACTGATAGTGCGGCTCCACCTCTCATATCACCATCCAGCTTAGTTAAGATGACACCCGTCAAGGGTAGTGCATCAGAAAAAGCTTTGGCGGTATTAACAGCGTCCTGACCTTGCATCGCATCAACCACAAAGAAAGTTTCAATGGGTTTTAGTAACGCCTCGAGCTCACTAATTTCATTCATCATGAACTCATCGATACCTAAACGTCCTGCAGTATCTACGATAATGACATCATGATGATTTCTTCGCGAATAATCTAAGGCTGCACTACATATTTCTTTGGGTTTCTGTCCAGTCTGTACTGGAAAAAAATCAGCACCTACCTGCTTAGCTAATAATTCCAACTGATCTATCGCGGCGGGACGGTAAATATCGCATGAGACTAACAATACTTTTTTCTTCTTATCGATCAACCATTTGGCGAGTTTCCCACTACTGGTCGTTTTACCTGCACCTTGTAATCCAGCCATTAAAATAATAGCCGGCGGCGATGTGCTAAGATTGAGTTCTGCTTTGTCGCCGCCCATAATGGCGATCAATTCTTGATGCACTACACCAATCAACGCTTGCCCCGGTGAAAGGCTTGCTAAGACGTCTTGACCGACCGCTTTTTGTTTGACGCGTTCGATAAAATCTTTGATTGCAGGTAGTGCAACATCGGCCTCGATCAAAGCCATGCGCACTTCCCGTAAAGCAGCTTGAATGTTCTCTTCGGTTAACCTTGCCTCACCACGTAACGTTTTAATGACGCCCGATAAACGTTCAGTAAGATTTTCAAACATAGTGTTCTCTCAAATAATTATTCATTATTAATTTTTTACGCTTTAAATTTAGGCCGTCCCATTGTAGACTGTGCACACCGAAATCTACGGTTAGTAAACTATACTCTACTTCGAATGACTGGCACATTAGTTTATATCCTCGCTTTCCTATTTTACACGTTTGCGGGCTGGTATTTCTGGCAAACACGATGGAAACATCAATCGATTTATCCAGTCAATCAGGGTAATGATCCGTCGCGAGCGAATTGGCAAGCGCATCTCATTATGCTGATTCCCATTATTCTCCATGGATTAAGCCTATCCCAGTCAATTTTCATTGAAACAGGCCTTAGCTTTGGCGTAGGTAATGCGATTTCCTCGATTGTATGGTTGACTGGTTTAATTTATTGGTTTACTGGCTTCTTCCCACGTTTACAAGGTCTACAAAATCTATTTGCACCGATCGCAATTGCTGGAGCAATTGCCGTATTATTGCCCCTTTTGATTCCCTCGGTACGACCTCTAGCCAATACCGAAATGACTGCATTTAAAATGCATTTGTTGGTCGCTATGCTGGCTTATAGTTTATTTACCATTGCTGCACTGCATGCACTGTTAATGACCGTACAAGAATATCGTTTGCATCACCCAACGCTATCACCGTTGCTAACGAATTTGCCGCCGTTGCTCGCAATGGAGAAAATGCTATTTCACATTATTTGGACTGGTTTTACACTCCTAACACTCACATTATTCAGTGGCATTATTTTCTCACAAGAAGTCTTTGGACGATCGATCACTTTCTCACATAAAACACTTTTTGGCTTTATTTCATGGGGAATTTTTGCTGCGCTACTGACTGGGAGGAAACTGTATGGGTGGCGCGGCCATACTGCTATCCGCTGGACTTTAGTGGGCTTTATCATCCTACTGCTTGCCTATATCGGCAGCAAATTTGTGCTAGAAATTATTTTAAATCGTTGAAATGATTTCTACTATCTTGCTTTAAACTTTCCAATCGTTTCGCTATGAACTTTTAATCATCGAGTTGGAATCATGTCGAGTCTACCTAGGAATGTCGAGTCCTTGCAGAATGTAAAGCAATCTAGATTGGCAGCAATCGTTATTTTGGTGAGTTTTGTCTTAGGTGCCTGTATTCAACCCCAACCAAAACCAGATTTAGCAGCCCAAACAACCGCTAATCCTAGTCAACCAACTGAGTTGGAACCGATACCTATTCCAGAAAAATTACCGTGCACCAAACAATGCGAAGCTGAAATCAATCGACTAAAAAAACAACTCAAAGAAAAAGGTGATTTGCTGCGCAGCTATCAAGCACAATTAAAAGATCAGAAACCACCCAATAGTGAAAATGTCAGTGAAGCCACGCAGGCCCAAACTAAACTACATCGACTTGCTTCACAACCGAGTGCTGCTTCAAAAATTGCCGAGGTAGAAGCAGAAACTGAAAATCTCAAACAATCTTTGTTAATCAATGCAGATCGATCAGATCAGCGACTATTCAATCATTCTCAGCAGTTAATCAATGCAGCCTCTCAAGCTTACCAAAAACAAGACTATGCAGCATCCATGAATTTTGCGACTCAATCGCAAGCCATTATTGAAATGATTAAAAATACAGCACGTAAACTCACCGCTCAATCGACTATCTTTCCATTTAAGACACCGATTATCGTGCTCGTACAAAAAAATAGCCCAATCTTTGCAGAACCAGCTAACACGGCAGCACTATTAGAAAAACTGCAAAAGGATACTACTTTTACAACGAATGCCTATTTGGCAAATTGGCTACGAGTGCAAACACCGTCAGGACAAATCGGCTGGATTGACAGTATGTATACTCAAATTAATATTCCCAACTCGAACTAGAAATAAAATTGGTTTACTTCAACGGCGATCTTTACCTAAAATCGATCCCAATACACCTCGTAAAATTTGCCGACCTACCTCATTACCAACGGTCCTGGCCATACTTTTGGCAACCGTTTCTATGATACCTTGAGCCTGTCGTCCGGATGACTTAGTACTTGAAGAACTACCCAAAACCGAACGCCAATCGAACCCATGGCTTTCATCCGATTTCTCAGCGTGTTGCGCGCGGCTATCGCCCCGCACTTTAAGGATTTCATATACTGATTCCCGATCAATCGCATTTTCATAATAACCATAAAATGCTGATGCGTTAATAATTTGAGCTACTTCAGATTCAGTTGCGGGCCCTACTCTACTGGCAGGCGGTAATACTTTACCAATCTCGACCGGATTAGGACGCCCCTTTTCATCCAGAAATGAAATCAACGCTTCCCCTACGCCAAGCTCTGTAATCGCTGTTTCAATATCGATATTCGGATTTGCCCGGAATGTTTGCGCTGCCGATTTAACTGCCTTTTGATCACGAGGGGTGAAAGCACGTAATGCATGTTGCACACGATTCCCTAATTGACCGAGAACCATATCGGGAATATCCAATGGATTTTGACTGACAAAGTATACCCCAACGCCTTTAGAGCGAATTAAACGAACAACTTGCTCTATTTTCTCTAAAAGTACTTTAGGGGCATCATTAAAAAGTAAATGGGCCTCATCGAAAAAGAAGACTAATTTAGGCTTCTCAACATCCCCTACTTCCGGTAAATTTTCATATAGTTCAGATAATAACCAAAGTAATAAGGTTGCATAAACTCGTGGCGAATTATGCAGCTTCTCAGCGGATAAAATATTGATTACGCCATGGCCATGCTGATCGGTTTGCATTAGGTCTGCAAAATTCAGCATGGGTTCGCCAAATAATGATTCCCCTCCTTCATGTTCTAGTTGCAGCAAAGCACGCTGAATTGCGCCAACACTTGCTGCAGAAATATTGCCATAGGTGGTTGCAAGCTGTTGTGAGTTCTCCGCAGCATATTGGAGTATTGCACGCAAATCTTTCAAATCGAGCAATAACCAACCATTGTCGTCGGCAACTTTGAAGGCTGTGGTCAAAACTCCGGTCTGAGTTTCATTGAGATTCAACATGCGAGACAACAATAACGGCCCCATATCGGAAATCGTGGCGCGCATCGGATGACCTTTTTTTCCAAAAACATCCCAAAAAACAACAGGGTTATCCCTATAATTAAACTGGTTAAGCCCTAGCTCTTTGATTCGGCCTTCTACTTTGCTGTTTCCTCCCCCTTTCTGACTCAATCCTGACAGATCCCCTTTGATATCTGCCATAAATACAGGCACACCCGCCTGCGAAAACTGTTCTGACAACGTCTGGAGGGTGACTGTTTTACCAGTTCCAGTTGCGCCGGCAATCAATCCATGGCGATTAGCCATCGACAACAACAACGCCAACGCTTTCTGATTAGCCTGTGCGATATTGAGCTTATCGTTCATAATTAATCCCTATGCAAGTAGAACTTAACGCTAAAAGTATCTTGATTGATAAATCTTATCATTCGAAATCAGCCTTGCCTATGTGATTAGAGGAAAGCTTTGTTATTGTCGAAAACTGTGAAAAACTGTTGTTGTCGATCGCTTTCACGCTCCATCAATATTTCCACTACAATATCGCATTATTCTCACACTATCGACACCCCAATTTACTGCAACTGAGCGCTAAATGGTTATACCGTTTGATCCTGTTATTTTATGGACTGATGCATTCATTTATTTGCTAATTGGAATCGTTATCGCCATTAGCAGTTATGTTCGGCGCCATCCTCACTTAGTAGCGCCTTGGCGTAGAGTCACGCATAGCGCCAGTGGGATGTCTGCGTTTACCATCCTTGTATTTTTTGTGTCCATTGGGATTTTAGATACGATCCACTTCCGCCCTGCTGTCGAATCTTCTTCCCATGAAACAAACACTCAAACATTTAGTGTCGAGGTACTAAGTTTGCTCGATGTGATTGCAGCGCCACTGCGCATTAATGTCGAAAAAACCTATTCGGCACCGCTATCTGCCTATCTCTACGCCAAAGAAACCATTGAGCTACCGGATGGCGGTCAGATCAGGGAATTTGCCAGATTAACCTTTGGGGGTGCTCATTTAGTAAACCCTGAAACCGATCACCGTCAAGACATCACTATACGCAGTATTAAAGGCGCAGGATGGGGTTTATTCGCTTGGAGCATCATAATCTTCAGCATTACCATTTGGCTCGCATATCAGAATAAAACTCGCTATTGGCAAACCCAGCAAGCACTATGGCGTGGCCAAACCGAGACACCATGGTGGGCTATTTTTATCACGCTCAATGTCATTATCGTGTTATCGGGTGCTGTTATTGCCCTTGCAACCCATTACCATGTGCTGGGCACGGATAAAGTCGGTCAAGACGTGCTCTATCTATCACTGAAAAGTATACGAACAGGGCTAGTCATCGGTACACTGACTACATTGATCATGCTACCATTTGCCTTGTTTCTCGGCATCGCAGCAGGGTATTTCCGGGGCTGGGTTGATGATGTGATTCAATATACCTACACAACGCTGAGTTCGATTCCAAGTGTACTCTTGATTGCGGCTGCAGTGCTGATGATGCAGGTTTATATCGAAACACACCCAGACTTATTCGAAACTATTCTATCTCGCGCTGATCTGCGCTTACTATTTCTGTGCATCATCTTAGGTATTACTAGCTGGACCAGTCTATGTCGGCTACTACGCGGCGAAACGCTAAAGTTAAGGGAAATGGAATATATTCAAGCGGCGCATGCCTTTGCAGTTTCTCACTGGCGGATCATTAGTCGCCATATCCTTCCCAATGTATTTCACATCCTCCTAATCGCCATCGTTATGGATTTTAGTGGCTTAGTCCTCGCAGAAGCCGTGTTATCGTATGTCGGCGTGGGAGTTGATCCATCCATGATCAGCTTTGGCACGATGATCAATGCAGCACGACTTGAAATGGCGCGAGAACCTATGGTTTGGTGGACATTACTGGCAGCATTTGGATTCATGTTTACATTGGTCTTGAGTGCAAATCTTTTTGCTGATGCAGTACAAAACGCCTTCAATCCTCGTATTAGAACATTACCACTCAAAACTATTCAGCCTGCTAAATTAACTGCAACTCAAAACACAATTTCAGTTAAGCAAAAAAACATTCCTTCAATATGAATCCGTTACTGGAAATTAACCAGCTTTCAACCGTTCTTTATACCGGTGGCGAACCTATACGGGCAGTTGATGGACTTTCTCTAACCATATATAAGGGTGAAACCTTTGCATTGCTTGGAGAATCTGGCTGTGGCAAATCAATGACAGCACTTTCCATCATGCGATTATTGCCTGAAGCAGGGCAAATCGTTGAAGGTCAAATCAAGCTAGCTGATCACGATCTCCTCCAATTACCAGAAGCTGAGATGCGAAATATCCGTGGAAAACGGATTAGCATGATATTTCAGGAACCAATGCTGAGTTTAAATCCGGTTATGACGATTTCGGCTCAAATCGATGAAGTGCTCCAACATCATTTCGATTTACCCAATCAGATCAAACAGCAACGAATAAAAGAGTTGTTGCAACAGGTTGGTATTTCCGATATTGAGCGCCGCTTATCTGAATATCCATTCCAGTTCTCTGGTGGAATGAAACAACGCGTGATGATTGCCATGGCATTAGCGGGACAGCCACAATTATTAATCGCCGATGAACCCACAACGGCACTCGATGTTACCATTCAGGCGCAAGTTCTGAATTTGATGAAAGCCATACAAAAAAATACGCATATGTCGATTTTGCTCATTACGCATGATCTCGGCGTAGTAGCAAAAATGGCTGATCGCATTGCTGTCATGTATGCAGGTGAAATCATCGAAACCGCACGACGTGAAGCTTTCTTTTCTAATCCACTGCATCCGTATTCACAAAAACTGTTTGCGGCATTACCGGATAAAAACAAACGCCAGCATAGTCTTGCTGTGATTCACGGTAATGTACCACCTTTATCACAAACTTTCTCAGGATGTCGCTTTGTTGATCGCTGTGATCAGTCTGTAAAACAGTGCTATGAGCATGTGCCAAGCTGGACCAACACAGACACCGACCATTACGTCAAATGCCACCTTTTCAATCAACCTCAGCAACTGGTTTCGAGACAAACCGAAAATGCAATTCCAATCGCTCGATCACCTTCCAACTCCCCCAATCATGAATTACTCCACGTTACGGATTTGAAAGTTCATTTCCCGATTTACAGTGGCCTTTTGAAACGAGTATCAGGCCATGTCAAGGCTGTCGATGGTATTTCATTAGCGATATCGTCTGGAAAAACGCTTGCCCTAGTGGGTGAATCGGGTTGTGGTAAAACAACGGTGGGTAAAAGTATTTTACAGCTTATCCCTGTGACGGCAGGAAGTATTCAATTCAATGGTATTGAACTGACCAAACTATCGCCTAAAGCATTACGCAATGGAAGATCCGACTACCAAATTATTTTTCAAGATCCCTATTCTTCCCTTAATCCCAAGATGCGCATTTTCGAGATTCTAAAAGAAGGGATCGATGCTTTAGGAATTGATAAACACGATACGGTTCATCGCTCGGAATCACAGACTAAGCTATCCCTAGGTTCGATTGAAACGCGAATTGATGAACTCCTTCGACAAGTCAATTTACCTGCTGAAGCAAAATGGCGATACCCACATGAATTCTCGGGAGGGCAACGTCAGCGTATTGCAATTGCAAGGGCGTTATCGGTTAATCCAAAGTTATTAATCTGTGATGAGCCCACGAGCGCACTTGATGTTTCAGTTCAAGCTCAAATATTAAATCTATTGAGTAAATTACAGCATAATTTTGGTCTCGCTTTTCTTTTTATTACACATAATATCTCTGTCGTTGAGTATCTTGCGGATGAGGTAGCCGTTATGTATCTGGGAAGAATTGTGGAAAAAGGAACCGTCGATGAAGTGTTAAATCACGCTAAGCACCCGTATACTCAGGCACTATTATCTGCAGTACCAACCATCAACCCACAACCAGACCATGCACAAATAGAGCTGAATGGTGAGCTTCCTTCATTGAGCCATACCCCCGTTGGCTGTTATTTTCACCCTCGTTGCCCCCGAGCTATGCCAATTTGTCAGCAATCCTATCCCGAAGCGACAGTATTTACAGCAACTCACGCAGCTCACTGTCATCTCTATGAACACGCCGTAACAAAAGCGGTCATATAACAACTCAAATAATTTTAGGACTTACCGCAATGCTTGAACAGGAAGTAAAAAGACGCCGCACCTTTGCAATTATCTCTCACCCGGATGCAGGCAAAACCACATTGACTGAAAAACTTTTGATGTTTGCGGGTGCCATCCATATCGCCGGTAGTGTTAAAGCACGTAAGGCAAGCCGCTACGCCACTTCAGATTGGATGGAAATTGAGAAACAACGGGGAATTTCGGTAGCCAGTTCCGTCATGCAGATCGAGTATAACGATCACGTAATCAATTTATTAGATACGCCAGGACACCAGGATTTTTCGGAGGATACTTATCGAGTACTAACCGCTGTTGATGCTGCCTTGATGGTAATCGATGCCGCCAATGGTGTAGAGTCACAAACTTTACGGCTTCTGGAAGTATGTCGGGCACGCAACACACCGATTCTCACCTTTATCAATAAAATGGATCGAGAAGTTCGAAACCCGCTCGACCTGCTCGATGAAATCGAACGAACTTTAGGTATGGATGCGATTCCCTTCACCTGGCCAATTGGTATGGGAAAACAGTTTCGTGGTGTTTTTGATCTCCAGAACCGATGTGTAAGAGTATTTCAACCGGGAGCAGATCGAATCGACACGGAGCCCGAATTAATCAACAACTTTGGTGACGATCAAATTGCGACTCGTTTTGGAAATGAGTTTCTAGAGGCAAAACAAGAAATCGATCTGATTTCCGGGGCATCCCCCCAATTTGATCAGAGCAGCTTTCTAGCAGGTGAACAAACTCCCGTCTTTTTTGGTTCCGCAATTAATAATTTTGGTGTCCGTGAAGTATTAGATGCGCTCATTAATCTTGCTCCTCCACCGGGTCCGCGCGAAGCGTTACAACGCATAGTGTCACCCCAAGAAAAGAAATTTTCTGGTGTCGTATTTAAAATTCAAGCCAATATGAACCCTGCCCATCGTGATCGGATTGCTTTTATTCGAATTTGTTCGGGTGAATTCAAACGAGGAATGAGTCTTAAAGTTACACGAAATAATAAAGAAATTCGAACCAATACGGTTGTTTCTTTCTTATCACAACGCCGAGAAATTTTAGAGACAGCTTACCCGGGTGATATTATCGGTATCCCCAATCATGGAACCCTTCAACTGGGAGATACCTTAACTGAAGGAGAAATACTGCAATTTACTGGTCTTCCTTTTTTCGCGCCGGAAATATTTCAAACCGTGGAGATTAATGACCCAATGCGTACCAAGCAACTTAAATTAGGATTAACTCAACTCGGTGAAGAAGGTGCTATCCAAGTATTCCGCCCTCACCTGGGTAGCACGTTACTGCTCGGTGCAGTCGGTCATTTGCAATTTGAAGTCGTCACTCATCGCTTACAGCATGAATATGGTGTCGATGCACGTATTGCATCTGCTAAATACCAATTAGCACGCTGGATTACTTCTGATAATCCAAAAGATCTACAGCGCTTTATCGATTTGAATTCACACCGCATTGCCTATGATGCCGTTGATGCTCCAACTTTTCTCGCTTCATTTGAAGCGGAATTAAGTGTTGCAAAAGAAAACTGGCCTTCCATTCATTTTCATAAAATGCGAGAACATGCAGGGCTGGTTTTCCAATCCCACGCTTGAAATTAAGGAAGTAAGTTAATAGCCCTTCAATTATCACTGCAACTAATGATGTACTATTTAATCTATAGTAAATGATAGCACCATGCCTCGTTAGCTTACATCAAAAAAACAAATGACCAAAACACCGATTGTTTTGTTATTTTTTTCTATCATCACTTTTTTCACGCTAGCTAACAGTAAATTAGCCGACGCTCATCGTACCATCATTCATAATCGTTCATTCTCCTACACACCTTGGAGCTATGGTTTAGGCTACACCACCGGTCTTTACGGATATCGTAGCTATTATGGATATTATCTCAACCCTTCTTACGGGAACTTTCCATTAATTTATCCGTATCCCGATCCTTTTCTTTATCCTCGTTACCGTGCACCGATTTATTATTCACCTTTAATTAATCTACCGCTTACCCCACCTGTTTATATCCAACAGTCAGAGTCACCCCCCTTGCGGGAAAATAACTATTGGTATTATTGCGAAACACCAGCAGGCTACTACCCAGATGTCAAAGAATGCCAAACAGAATGGATTAAAGTTCCACCTCGATTAGCTGAATGAACTGTATTGCGAAAAATTTAAAGCGCTAGTAAATCTACCATTGATAACAGTTACTCATCTTTAAACCCCCATTCCAACCATTTCCCCAAAATTGGGAAATAAAGCCCCAATCGGATAGTGCGTGTTTCCATGGATTGTAGCAATTGCGCATAGCGTTCCAGTTGTGGTCGATAGCGTTGAAGTTCTTGGCCTAGAAAATCATCGATATCAGTCCCCCGGTGTGTTCCCGTTTTGAAATCGATGATCCAGCGGACCGCCTGCGCGTCGATAAAACTGCGATCGATAACGATATGATCGAGTTCGCCTTGGCGAAAACCAGTGAGCGCCCATTCTGAGTGAATATCGTGATGGCGGTTACTCAGAATCCACTTCGCTTTTTCATCTTGCCATAAAGTATTGAGCGCGGTTGATAATTGTTCCACTGCCCAATCGAATCGGTCTGCCATGATGCCACTTTGCTTCAATAGCACACGACCGATTTGTTGCAATTTATGAATATCATCTTCCTTAAACGCCTCAATGCCCATTTTGCCAATATGTTGTAATAGGCGATGCAATACTTTACCGAGCAGACGTGCGGTTTCTCCCGCCCAATCAAATTCAATCGATTCTGTTTCGGGAATGAAAAATGGAATATTCGTGGCTTGTATTTTTGCGGGGGGGGTCGGTAACTGCCAGTTTTTTACCAATCGGAACCGTTGTATGGGTTGTAGGAGAAAATCATTATTAAGGTTGATATTTGCTATACGCGTCGATTTATTCGCTAATGATTCACCGGTAATTTGAAATTGATGACTCACCGCAGGCCATAAGCTCGCTAATAAGCTATCTTTAGTAGGCGCCTTCATTTCAGCATCAGGGATATCCTCCTGATGATTGATATGCCCTAATAAATGTAGTTGGTGTTTGGCACGCGTTGCAGCCACATAAAGCAAGCGACTGGTCTCGTAGCGCGCCTTTTTCTGGGTAATTTGCTTTAAGTAGGCGGTCGTTGAGTTAGGTTTATCGCCAAGTGCATCGATCGGCGCAAATAATAATGATGTCTGCCCTGATTGAAAATGATGCTTCATCCAATATAACAATTGCGGGTCGTCTTGTTTACTGGAATACCCCAAACCAGGCAGAATGACTACATCAAACTCCAAGCCTTTCGCTTTATGCATGGTCATCAGTTGAATCATCGCAGCATCCTCCGATAGATTCGGTAAAGCATATAAAGCAGTTACTTTTTCTTGCAAAGTCTCGTTGTCGTACAGCGCGTCTGCCACTCCCCTTGTCTCAAGTTGTTGCAATAGTTGAAAAAAAATAGCCGCATCTTGCAAATCGATTTCATCCATCACGCAAGCTGGTCCACCCAGTGCTAACCAGGCACCTTCCACAATTCGACTGATCGTTTGCTTACCCAACTGGCTCAAGGCACCTTCAATGATCGGCACAATACGAGCCAGCCGCTGCTGCCCATCCTCTGTTAATCGCGCTAAGGTCGTTGAATTTCTGAGCGAATCAAGCAATACTTGATCAACGGGCTCTGACAGAATCAGCATATCTTGCAACGTCAATCCACACCAAGGCGCTCGCAGAATCGCAAGCCAAGCGATGCGGTCTCCTTGATGCAATAGGGCACGTGTCAATGCAAGTAAATCCTGAATGACGGGACGGTGGGATAAGCGTTCAATTTCGACAGCCTGATAGCGTAACCCTTGCTGCCGCAGTTGCACGATGATTTGTGCCAGATGTGCTCGGTTGCGTACCAACACCGCAATCGTTCGCGTTGGATCAGATTGTTTGCTCTGCTGGATAATCGAGATAATTTGCTGCGCTTCTGCTTTTTCATCTTTTTGCCAATAAGAGTGAAAAGTTACGCTATGCTCCCCCATCTTCGGATGTATCGCGATTGAGGGTGTATAAGCGATGGCACCCATTGCCACCTCATCTTGATTGGGTAAAATATTCGGAAAGTGCTGATTGATCCAGTCAATAATCCCTTGTTGAGATCGAAAGTTAACCGATAAACGCACGAATTCAATAGGAATCTGACCGAATAAGCCTCGGTCCCGAATTTCTAGAAACAAACCAACTTCGGCTTGGCGAAACCGATAAATCGACTGCATCGGATCACCTACTAGAAACAAAGTTCTTCCATCCCCCACTTGCCAACCGGCAATTAATCGCATCAATAATTCAGCTTGATTGAGTGAAGTATCTTGAAACTCATCGACCAACAGATGCTGGATACGATAATCCAATGCAAGCGCAAGATCAGTCGGCGCTTCAGGTTTACCAAGTGCCTGACTTGCTGCCAAAGTCAGGGCAGGAAAATCGATTTGCCCCGTTTGTTGAAACAGTATTTCCAGATGAGCCGCAGCCAGCTTGAGTAATTTAAATAATGCCTGCAATGTTTCCCATTCAGAATCTGCGTAGCGTGAAGCAGGTAAAGCACGAAACTGTACCAGTTGATTTCTAAAACCTTCTGCAGATTTTAAATCTTGCAACAACGCTTTCATACGTTGTTTCATAGTACTGTAAGTTTCTTTTTCTTGTTTATTCTTTGATTCTTTGTCCGCTGGAAATCCTTCGTTCTTAGTGAGTTGTTTACGCCAATTACCCTCCTGAGTCAGCAAGAGCGCAGCAATTCCTTCCCATATTGCACGATCATCTCTGCAGCTTGACCCTGGCAACGTCGAAAGCGATAGACAACGCGAAATAGGATTATCATTGGGAACATGTGCTGCAGCAAAATTAGCTAAGGTGATGATTTCATTTTGATTAATCGCTTGTGCTTGATCGACTAATTTTTGTAATGCAACTTCCACCAACTCGGTAAGGGCTTTTTCTAGATGTTGCCGTACTTCCGGTTCATGGGAAAATTCGACAAGGTTGGGCAACCATTGATCGCGCCGCCGCAGCATATCTGCAATCAGTTGCTGCAAGCGCCTCAATTGATTATCGAATAAGATGATCAAATGAGCAATGGCATCGGACCATTCATGACCGGATTCTATGGCTTCTATCGTACGTCTTGCTGCTTCTTGATATAAATCAGTAGCGTCTTCAGTAATACGAGGTAAAGCGCCTAACTGTGATAATACTGGCATTTGACCGACCAGCATTGTGCAAAGTGAATCAATCGTTTGAATTCGAAGTCGGTTCGGATTGTTTAAAAGCTGCCAGTCCTTGTTTCGATCACAGCGTAGCGCTTCTCGAGCAAGCTCCCAGGTTTGCTGTACATAGCAATCTTCAGGCACTATATCCGATTGCCCCTGCTCAAGCGCCTGTAAGATTCTTTGACGCATTTCCTGTGCAGCTTTGCGCGTAAAAGTAATTGCGATGATTTCTTCTGGCGTATCAACTTTCGTCAATAACACTAGAAATCGCTGGATTAGTAATCCGGTTTTACCAGAGCCTGCAGGTGCTTGCACCAGAAACGACCGCTGAGAATCCAACAATCGCAGACGCTCCTCATAATCGGCAATCGGTTGGCGCAATGTCATGCTTCAGTTTCCGGATTGAATTCGATATCGCTCAATATCGTGGCTTCATTGATACGACACAACGCCTGTAATGAACAATACTGACAAGTTTCAGGATATTTTTTTGGATTTACAGTTGCTTCTCCCGATAAAAACTGCAGTGCAAGATTCTCCAAAACCCGCTGCCAATTCATGATGACTGTGGGCCAATTCGCTATTTCTTGCGTTTGTGTCATTTTTTCAAATGATTTCACTTTAGGTAACAGATTTTCTTCAACCGTAATGCCACTGAATGCGATTTGATCGACTCGCAACTGCGCAAAAGCGATCCCTGCAAGTTGCTGTTTTGCCAGCACAAGACTATACAGCGGTAATTGCGGCTTATCGGGACGATCTCCGAACCACTCGCTCGGGCTTACTTTTCCCGTTTTATAATCGATGATGATTTGGCGACCATCGGCTAATGTATCGATACGATCGATTTTCAATTTGATTTTGAGTTCAGCTAACTCAATCTCGACGGTTTGCTCCCGACTCGTCACAGCAAACGGACTACGTGTCTTTTCCAATGCTAACCACTTGTCAATTTGTGCGCTGATTCGTGCTATCTCAATCGCGCGGAAGCGATTCGTGAGCGTGTATGGATAATCAACCCTAATCTCATCGATGGCTAGCATTACTTGTGTTCGTATCAATTCTGCAAGCTGAGCCTCTGACAGAGCCATTAATTGGTGATGTGAATTGAGCGCTCCCCAGATTTTTTCCATCGCTCGATGCACTAGATTGCCGCGCTCCATTGCGTTTAACCCTATTTGCACTTTTCCTAACGGAGACGCATGGAGGCGTAATTCGGCAAAAGCACGAAATGGGCAAGCAGCCTGTAATTCAAAGATACGACTTCCCCCTCTGACCAGTGTCGTTTCCACAGGAAGAGTCGTTTCTTGCTGAATAACTTCACTTTGACTTTGGGCATAAATGATATCTCGCCATAAAGGAACATTACTCAACGCTAGATCTTGAGCATCTATGGCAGTAAACCCTTTGATAAGAGGGCTAGGGCGTAATATGCTTTCTTCGTTGAATTGAGGGTAACTCACGATTACCTCGTTCGCACTGCCTAAAATACGTTGCATTTGCTGCGTCGCAACCATTAACTCACGCTGCCCGCTGGAATGCGGTATTTGGTGTTTGCGCTGTATCGGGATGGGAATAAACGGGTTAGGATCAAAATGGTTTGGCCATGCGCTGTCATGTAATCCTGCCACCCAAAGAAAATCAAATTCAATACCTTGCGCCTCTAATGGCCCCAGAATTTGAATGGCTTGATTGTTTACCTGGGATTGGAAGATTCGCTGGCTCGCCATTTGACTCAAGAGACTAATCGCATCAATTGCAGTCATTTCACCCATGACCCAGTCTAATGAAGCAAATTCAGCGAGTAATTCTCTCCAGGCGCCAATTAATTGGAATGTCTCATGAGACAATGAATAATCCTCAAGCCAACCCATCCTTTTGAGAAAATGATCAATACGCGATGACCACTGCCCGGGCTTTGCATTATTATAATTCACTGTTACCCATTTTTTTGTCGATTGCAACTGCTGCAAAAAAATGGGGCAAGCTGTATTACTATCGAATCGCACGCAAAAATCAATCAATCCATCAACGGTAAATATAGGTTCACCAATTTCTCGTAGCTTGGCATCCAATAGTGCTCGCGCACTCGACTCTTGCGCCCATCCTGCGATAAGCGGAGAACGAAGTAAATGGCTGATCGTTTCAAAACGTAACGTTGTGCCAAAAAAATTAAGTAAATTCAGTGCAGTCGTAATCGGTGGAAACTGGTTAAGCGCTTTTCCCAAGGAAAAATTATAAGGGGGCGTTAAATTTTGGCTTTCAGGGTGAAAAATCTCTGGTATTAAAATTTCATCCAGCGTATGCTGAATCGCATCGCGTTGGTTTTGTAATTGTGGTGCGACAATACCAATTCGCGTTCCAGGATTATCTTCTTGTTTTTTGCGTACCCAGCGCGCCATCCATTCCCTTTCTTCATGGACATCTTTGCAAGCAATTCGAAAAACTTGATTCGATTTAGTTTGGCGCTCTACCCACTCAATCCGACAACCTAAATTTTCTAGGGTCGTTAAAAACTGCACCTGCAGTGGATTTAATTCATCGAAACCTGTCAATATAAGATAAAACGGTGATATTAATTTCTGAGATTTGAAAAGTGGCTGAAGTTTGTTCGCAATACTGACAACCGAAACAAAATTCTTTTCCTTACAGATAGATTGGAAACGTAATAACCATTTCCAAAACAATTGACTGTCCTGGTTATAGCTAAACGCTGATTCATTTTGAGGAATACACCATGATCCCACCAATTGCCATGCATTTTGAACCAGTTGAATAGTGCTATGAGTGGGTTTAACCGATAAATCTGCTTTGATGATTTCTTGCCAAATTACATACTCTTGCCAAGGAGAAAGTAGTTGTTCATATTTAGGCAATAGTCCTGAAATAAGTGACTCTTCCCATAGCATTAACAACCAACTATTCCAAGGTATGATGAACGGTGATTTCCAGACACTAAACTGCTGAGATATAAAAATTTGTTCACTCAGTCCACGTAAAACACCTGTTAAGCGTTGATTACCTGTCAGAACGATAGTGTTCTGATTTGAATCTTTTAATAACTCATTGATATTGATTTGCTTTGGATTGAGCCAATCCTGTTTCATAGTCGGTCTGAATAGAGATCGTAATTAATCAATAGTAGAATGCTTACTCGATTCAGAGCAAATGAGAAATTTTCATGTTGCTAGCTGACTGTTGGAAATGAAATAGGTAAAATTGCGCGTTATGCTTATTTTTTGTAATACAAATCGGGAGAAGGAATGAATAACAATTTTATCAAAACAGTACTTTTTATTTTCATCGTTTCTTGGTCTAATTTAGCAATTTCGGAGCAAGCTGAGTCCGCTGTGCAGGTGGCAGAAACTCAAGAAAAGGCGGATGATTCAGAGATTTTTGGCCAGGGCTGGAAATTAGTCCGTTCTCCTGAAATGGGAAATTCCGGTAAATTTGTCCATATGGTATTAGTCGATCTGGACAAAGAAATGGATAAAACGGTTTATAGTGCTGCGATTAACCGCTTATGTGGAAAAGCAACCGATTTTTGCCGAATTCGATTCTGGACACAAGAGCGCTTTATTCCTGAAAAAGTAACGCCCACTCCTGAACAGCTCAAAGCTCAAAAGGCAGACTATCTCTTTAATCCTACTGCAGGTGTAAAGAAAACGACTTGGTCGTGCAAAGTGGACCACGATAAAAGTCATTGCGTAAATTATTGATCGTAACGAAATACCCTCTTTCTTTTATTTAATTTTATCTGAGAAAGAGGGGGAAACTCCCTCGACCAGATTATTAAATCACATCTAACCTAGTCCAACAAATTCAGGATTAACAGGTTATCACTCACATTTGGCGACTCTTGATAAAGTGATGATTGGGTAAAGTGTTTTGTTCGTAAGAATTCAGCCACTCATTACCAAGCCGATTGACAATCAATTCTGACAAAGTTAATCCCTCATTTTTTGCAAGTTCTGAAAGTATTTCCCAAGCATTATGGGTTAGGCTCACAGTTTTAAGTTGAGGCCTATATTTCTGCTTTTCTATTTGGTCCCTTGCAATACTGATGGCATTCTTAAGTTGTGCCCACTGAGTTTCATGCAACCACTTTTCACACCATGCATTTAAATCATTAGGATTGGCTTTGGCATCCTGATACTCACGTTCAGCGACGATACCTTGAGACGCATCTTCGCCTAGCCAGTATAAACCTGATGAGATTTGTTTATCGAGGAATTCAACTGCAGCATTCTGGTCTTGCTGTCTAATTACATATTTTTGTTTGTTCATTTTTATTATCTCTCATTAGTTTCATAAAACTACTAAGATTTTTTATGAGTAGATAATACAAGCCAATTCATTATTCAGGCAAGTCTTTATTCAGATTTACGCGCTAAACACTTGAAACAATATTACTATCGTGTTTAAGCTGCTAGTTTATACAGTCTTATTTGAAGTAATCCTGGAGTTAAAAATTGAAATCGTAATCAGCCGACTTTGAGGTGCCTACTGTGTTACCTTTTATCACCCAAATCCAATCACAGTTTTTTCCTAAATACATTGCAACGCTTAAATTCATACATCTTACAAATTATCTTTTATGCAGATCATCACTTCCCGTGAACACACTTTATTCAAACAGCTAATAAAGCTACTGCGTTCGACTCAACAACGAAAGCGAGAAAAACTTACCATTTTGGATGGAATACATCTTGTTCAAACTTACTATCAGGTTTATGGATCACCATTCAAGCTCATTATCAGTGAATCTGCTTGTCAACAACCTGAAACAGAATCTTTTCTAAAGCAATTTAACCAATCATCTGAGCCTAATCGCTCTGTTGTTTTGAGCGATACCTTATTCAAACATATATCCCCTGTTGTAACTCCCTCAGGGATTATGGCTCTTATTACAGTACCGATAGCTAGCCACACTCATTCCAAGCAATTCTGTGTATTACTTGATGCAATACAAGATCCAGGAAACTTAGGATCAATACTGCGTTCTGCAGCAAGCGCTAGTGTAAATGCGGTTTATTTATCAAAAACTTGTGCAGACGCCTGGTCTCCCAAAACATTACGTGCGGCAATGGGGGCTCATTTCTTCTTAACCATTCATGAGAATGCTGAGTTAGTTCAGATAGCGGGCAATTTTCAAGGAAAAGTATTTACCACTTCAGCGTGTTCTGAACATAGCTTGTTCCAAACAAAACTTACTGAACCGATTGCTTTTGTATTTGGTAATGAAGGATCTGGTATTTCAGGAGAATTAATGGATTGCGTTAGTAAATCACTCGCTATCCCGATGAATAAGAACTGTGAATCTTTGAATGTTGCTGCCGCTGCTGCTATATGCTTTTTTGAGAAACTTCGCCAAAACTTAAATTGATGCACAACTATTTGATATTACAACCACTCATACTCATTACTGAGTATGAGTGTAAACCAATTGAACTAACGTAACGCCACTATTAGACTGCAGTTACAAAATAAACAACTGCACCAATAACGATCAACCCAATCGTAGAAATAGCTACTACTTTGAACGTACTAGCTTCTGTCGCTCTATTATTTTCCATAACACTTATCTCCTTATGAAAATCTATTCTTTAGTTTTATAAACCCATAACCACAATAGGGCTGGCTAGGATTCTACGCATATTTTCTAGTAATGGCAATATTCTACTACTGAGAAATTTATTCTTAATTCATGAAACCAGTTCTTAATGCACACGCCCAGTCCATAAAGTGGCGTGATTCAGCCAGTTTTACCATAGCTTGATAATCATAAGGAACCGATATTAAGGAAGATATCCATTGATTTCCTACTCTTTCTAGTAACGCATAATGTGCATCAGGGGTACCTGTTTCAATCGTATGAAGAAACGGTATCTCATCACTATAAGCAGGTAACCCAACACTCCCTGGGTTAACAATGAGTAATTCACCCAAAATTTTTACCGAACGTGGCTGATGCGTATGCCCACATAAAATCAATTTTTCTTTTCTATCTTTTCCTAGCCGTTCTGTAATTTCATTTGCAGTCGCTAGGCGCACTCCACTCGACACAACAGTCTCCAAAAGGTAACTATTACTACTCTCAGGTGTACCGTGGCAAAGTAAAATATCCTGACTCAAGTACAGTGTATTGGGTAAACTCTTCAGCCAGTCCAATTCTTTAGCTGAAAGCTGAGAATAGGCTAATTCATCTACAACGCTGCATTGATCAGTCCCATGCACTAATATCTGATGATCATGATTACCTGCAAGCTGTATCCAATTCTGGGCCATCAGAAAATGTGCTGTTTCTAGTGGTAATAAAGGACCAGATAAGCTATCGCCAAGGTTAATTACCTTATCAATACCTATACGATTGAAATGTGAAACGACTGCTTCTAGTGCGGGTAAATTGCCGTGAATATCTGAAACAACCGCAATCTTCATTAGATAACAACTACATAGAAAAGAAATTTATCTTTGCTAGAATCACGAGAAAATAGAAGTACAATCGAATTACCCTGCCTCGCCTTTCAAAAAAATGAAACAGGGTAATTGATTTATCGATTCCTTACTACATTAATCAGGTTGTTGAATACCGGCGAGTAACCAAGGTGCGTTCTTCTCCTTAAGGCTTTTCTGTACATGCCAGATTTCATCAAAAGGTTCTGGTAATGCATCAGGTGCTTCTCTTAATTGACCGTTAAAACGGACGCTTGCAATGGCCATATCACTTGACGTCGTAACATCCAACAAGTCCGCATTAATAAAGATCACTTCCGTTTTTTGTGGGTGGTCACCACTTTCTTGTATTTGCTTATTCAATGCTTCAAATAATTCCGGAGTTGTATATTCACGAATAGCGTCAACATCACCCGCATCATTTGCTGCTTGTAAATTGATAAATGATAATTTTGCATTTTTTAAGAACGGCTCTACCTGAAAATCTGGTGGTATCGAATTAGTTGTAGCATTACCGTCATAAGCCTTATGGGTAGAGCTTGACGATGTTGCTGCAGATGGACCTCCAGGAAATACTTGATCGGCTTGCGCTGCGCCAGCTGCTGAATACTGCATAGGACGCGATAGCTGCTCAGATTTTGGTTTACGTAGCATGCGTACAATAAAGAATATAACTGCCATTAATACAACCAGCATAAGAATATCAGCCATATTAATGCCATCAAATGCACCACCCATAAATAATGCAGCGAGTAGCCCACCAGCGGCTAAACCTGCTAATGCCCCACCCCACTTACTTCCACCAGCCGCTGGATTAGAAGCAGGTGCTGCTGATTGTGACTGAGCAGGTTTAGGCGTTGCTTGCTGATTAATTGAATCGCGCTGCTTTCCAATACTTTTACTACCGCCTAAGCGCTTCGCTTCAGCATCAACTGGCAATAAAGTAAAAGTAAGCACCGCTAATGTAAATAAAGTAAGTATTTTCTTCATTTTTTTCTCCATAAACACTGTTGAGTTAGAAAGTATAACATCATCGATTTATTCTTGTTTCTCATTGGAAATTTTTTGGGAATGCTAGTAGCAATTAGAATTTTAATGTTGGTTATTTCTAACCAATTTATGAAATACTCTTAAAATAACTCAATAAAACACTAAACTCTAATAGCAAAAAAACAAAGGGATTGATTTTATTTATGGCAACTACTTTAATCACTGGAAGTAACCGTGGCATAGGATTTGAATTTGCACGGCAATATGCGCAGAGCGGATGGAATGTCATCGCGTGTTGCCGTCAACCCGAAAATGCTTCTAATCTTAGGCAACTTGCCAATAGCTTTCCTGATCTCGTAACGATATATCCGCTGGATGTCGCTGATCACAATCAAATTACAAACTTATCCAACAATTTAAGAAATACTTCCATTGATCTGCTTATCAATAATGCAGGTATCTACCCACCATCTGACGATGGTGGCTTTGGTAAGATTGATTACGAAGCATGGCACAAAGCATTTCAAATCAATACTATGGCACCATTAAGAATAGCAGAAGCATTCCTTGCACAAATAAGTAATAGTCAATTAAAAATCATAGCGATCATCACGAGTAAAATGGGCAGTATTGATGATAATAAAAGGGGAGGAAGTTATATTTACCGATCAAGCAAAGCAGCTGTCAATATGGTTGGTAAAAGTCTTTCAGTTGACTTAAAACTACAGGGAATTACTACCGTGATTCTGCATCCTGGGTGGGTTAAAACTGATATGGGTGGCCCAGATGCATTAATTAGCCCTGAACAAAGTGTACTCGGTATGCAGCGTATATTATCGAATCTAAAATTATCCGACTCTGGAAAATTTTTTGCCTATGATGGGAAAATTATTCCTTGGTAAAGACTTGAGGAAACACTTATAGGCTCAACAATTCTGTACAAGGCACAACCGGTTAAAGTTAGTTTGGAATACTTTGCAAAATTGTATACATAATTTACTGTGCTGCCCTTGCTAATATCGCAGCATCAGTAAATAACTCGGGGTAATTACTCTCACACATTAAACGTTGTTGAATAATACGATTTTGATTCAATAGAAAACTATTCTGATCAAGTAATCTTATCCCAAATGATGTCTGTGAATGATTCATACTCATAACTTTTGAGAGAATCGTTTCATTGCTTCTCAGAATTTCTTCTAAAATAATATCCCCAAGTTCTTTCTTGAAATGACCTGCTTCCCAGTACCATTGAGTAGTAGATAAGAGATCGCCTATTGGCGGAATCCGCTCACAGTGATAGAGACTATAACCACTGTAATCGTATAATTCTATCTGCGCTGAGTATTGATTCATATCAATAAGCTCATTGACTACTAAAGACTTCCATTGATTAAATAATGGCCATAAATTTGTCACTTCAAAAAGTGCTAGTATCTGGGCATGATAGGGGTAAATCACAAGAATAATTTTGCTATTATTCTCCTCTACTAGATTAAATATAGCCTGTAAGTAATTCAAACTCATTGGCGACACTGAGCCTTGAGCTTTTTTAAGATAAGTTCTAACATTTTCTTGTGCTCTTTGTTGAAATAATTTGTAATACCCTTCAGCTCGTACAATTGGTTTATATTCATTAAGTGGATTAAACCCATGAAAAGTAACGATTGCAGCTTCTTCATTGTTTTGAATAGCAAGTGTACGAAAGGCATCCTTAACGGAAGCTAGAGAAAACATGCTATCAAAACGCCAGAACCAACTTTCAATTTTTCTTTGTTGATCGATTAAATACTGAGAAGGATCAATTGATGCATTGACTTCCTGCTGAGACGGTAAATCAATAAAATCTAAAAAATCAAGGCCAAGAAAAATCAACCCCGGATTAATACCATTTTTTGTCAAATAAAGAAGCTGTTGATATACAGTTTCAATTCCTATCCCCGGTATACTTAAATTATAGGCTGATAGCCCTTTTTGATTAAACACTGGTGCATCAGGATCAAATCCGATCTCAGCGCGAGAATTACCTAAAATAAGTACATCAGGCTTCAGTCGCTTTACTTGGGATAATTTAATCTCGTTCTGATAGCGCTCTAATGTGGGTTTAATAATATTAAATCCACGATATTGAACAATGCCATACTGGCGATAAGGATCAACGATAAGTACAAAAATTACTACCGCTAGGCTACCAGCAATCGTAATTACTAATAGCCAGCAAAGATATCGCTGCGAATTCTGTAATTCTTCCATACTCTGAATTAAAACTGAAAATACAAAAAATCATTCGGGCGATTTAATGACAATAGGCTTATCACGGTAATTACCCCGATCCATACTGACCACCAGCGTGATGGTTGCCAAACTAAATAACCTAGCAAATTTCGAGTTGGACTTTTAATTTTCGAGTTTTGAAAATCTAGAGCAGGTTTAAAGTTTTGCATAATTTCTTGTGTGTTAGGGAAAAAGAAAGCAATAAGTGCAGCTAAAGCAATCCAAGACCAAGTCTCAATAAAAATTTTCCCCCCTCCTAGATAAAATGTTATGCCTAATTCTTGAATGAATGGGGCCAATATTGTAAGTCGACTACCAATTGCATCAGGTAGTTCTATACCAAAAACTCCAAACATCCCATAAATAATTTCTAATGCATCTTCCAGCTCTGCTGAACGAAAAAAAACCCAGGCAATGCAAACTGACATAAATGTTAGACCAGTAGCAGCGATCTGCCATAACATTGTTGTTACTGGAAATTGTATTTTTTGTGAAAGCTTGACCCATCCATGGTGAATAATTAGATAAGCTCCATGAAGTCCACCCCATATAACAAAACTCCACCCAGCGCCATGCCATAAACCACCTAATAACATAACAGTCATTAAATTTCGATACTGCTTGAATAACCCTACCCTGTTACCACCAAGTGGAATATATAGATAATCTCTAAGAAAACGTGACAGAGTCATGTGCCACCTTCGCCAAAATTCGCTAATATTTCTTGATTTATAGGGCGAATTAAAATTTAGTGGAAGATTCACTCCAAATAGCCGTGATAAACCAATTGCCATATCTGAATAAGCTGAGAAATCAAAATAGAGTTGGAATGTATAAGCTAATACACCTCCCCATGCTATTAGTAATGATGGGGAAGAGTCCGCTTCATTAAATAAATTATTTGCGTAGGGAGCAAGGTTATCTGCAATCAAAACTTTCTTTGCCAAACCAATACAAAATATTGTTATTCCTACTGCAAAATCAGATTGAGAAAAACGATATATTCTCGAGTCAGCAAATTGAGGCATCATTTCTTTGTGATGCAATACCGGTCCAGCAATAAGATGAGGAAAATAAGTAACAAATAGTAAATAATGAATGAAGCGATATTCTTTAACTTTTCCCTCATATGTATCCACGAGGAATGCAATCTGAGTAAATGTATAAAAAGAAATGCCAATAGGCAAGATAATGCTCAAAGTTTGAACATTTGCGCTACTAATGTAATTAACTGTAGAAATAAAAAAATCTGCGTACTTAAAATACCCGAGTAATAACAGATTTGAGATAATCGCAAAAATAAGCCAAAGCTTCCGGAATGGTTTATCTGAGAATGCAATCTTGAGTCCCATCCAAAAATTAAAGCAGATTGAACTTAGAAGAAGTGGTATGTAGTGATAGTCCCAATACCCATAAAAAACTATTGAAGCAGATGCTAACCACCCAGCTGATAAAGTATAACTATAGCGGCTCAGCCAAAAGAAACCCACAACGGTAATGGGCAAATAAAAAAATATAAAAGTAAAAGAATTAAATAGCATTAAGAATAATTGGCCTTATTTTTCCACAAACATCATTCCATTCTTCATTTTTCTCCAATCAACTGTTCTATTAAAGATAACCTATCCTATTCCAAGCTAATTTAGAAAGAATTAATAACCATCATACTGCTTCTAGCAATATTTCAATTATTAAAAAATGAACAAAATTGGCGCTTTATAAAATCAATTTACTGTTGAAAAATAGAACCTCTTGGATGGTGGCGCGCATGTAATTGTTTCAGACGCTCACGAGCAATATGGGTATAGATTTGAGTTGTAGAAATATCAGCATGCCCAAGTAGCAGTTGAACAACTCTTAAATCAGCACCGTGATTCAGGAGATGGGTTGCAAAAGCATGCCGTAACTGATGTGGAGAAAGTGATTTAGTAATGCCGGTATGCTGAGCGTAGCGTTTAATTAAATACCAAAATGCTTGGCGAGTCATCGCATCGCCTCGATTGGTAATAAAAACTTTATCGGTTATCTTATTCTTTCCTGCCAATAAGCTGTTACGAACCTCGGTTATATAGCGATTAACCCAATAAAGTGCTTCTTCACCGAACGGTATCAATCGTTCTTTATTACCCTTACCTAGTACTTTTACAACGCCCATGTCAACTCTAACCTGCAGTAATTGAAGTGTCACCAACTCTGAAACACGTAAACCCGTGGCATAGAGCAGCTCTAGCATAGCTCGATCGCGAATTCCTTGTGATTTTAAAATATCAGGTGCACTCAAAAGTATTTCTACTTCAGTTTCAGATAAACTTACTGGAAGCAATCGCGGTAGTTTTGGTCGATCAATATTTAAACTAGGATCGATCTTGATTTTTCGCTGACGTAATAAAAACTGATAAAACCGTTTTATCGTCGATAATTCTCGATTTGCAGAACTTGCTTTTATTAAAATTGCGACTCGATCGGCGAGAAAAGCAAGTAAATCTGAGTGGTCAAGTTCAGCTATCGATAGCTGTTTGCTCTTATTGTTAAGTTTCCATAACGAAAGTTGTTTTAGATCACTGCGGTAACTTGAGAGTGTATTCCTCGATAATCCATCTTCTAACCATAATGAATCAATGAATTCATCAATGAGCTTAATATCGCCATCACATAGCATCATAAGCTTTCATGCCTGAGCAGCCAGCGTTTAATATCGAGCGGCATACCATCACTGGCATGCATAAAGCCACCTAATCCACCATTCTTCGCAATGACTCGATGACAGGGAATCACAATAGGCAAACGGTTGGCACCACATGCTTGACCAACGGCACGTGGTGCCGAGTGGATTTGTTTTGCAATTTCTGCGTAGCTTCTCGTTTTTCCGGGTGGAATCTCGAGAATACTAGACCAGACTCTTTGTTGATGGTGAGTCCCACTAATATGTAATAATAAATCAAACGTAAATTGAGGGTCCTTAAGGTACGCCCTCAATTGTAGGCATACTTCTTTAGCCAATACGTTCTGTGGTATTTTTTCGGGTATATCTCTCGGTAGATAATCAATCCCCGTTAACCAATCCTCTTCTGTTCTTATGCCTAGCACTGCGAAAGGTGTAAGTAATTTAGCTTGATAAGCTTTGTCATCTTCAATTTTCACACTTGACTTATCACTTCCCAATGCTACTTCCTCGCTATAAGCAAACTAATTTACTGATTATGAAGCGTTACTCTCATTTACTTTGCAATCAAAATAGTTTGCAAAAGTAAATCGTTTAAGCGTTTTACAAAAGCAGCCGGATCCTCTAATTGTCCTCCTTCTGCAAGTAATGCTTGATCAAACAGAATATTGCTCCAATCCGAGAATTTTTCTTCCTCATATTTCAAGCGCTGAACCATTGGATGATGCGGGTTAATTTCTAAAATTGGTTTGGTAATGGGAACTTTCTGACCTGCAGATTTAAGTAATCTTTCGAGATTACCACTCATATCATACATATCTGCTACCAAGCAAGCCGGCGATTCTGTCAAACGATAAGTGATACGTACGTCTTTAATCCTCTCTCCCAATACTTCTTTTATTCTTGAAATTAAATCTTTATAGGCTTCCGCTTCTTTTTCCTGCTCTTGTTTTTCAACTTCATCTTCAAGCTTACCGAGATCAAGACTCCCTTTCGCTACAGACTGTAAAGCTTTGCCAGCATACTCAGTTAAATTTGAGACTAACCATTCATCGATCCGATCAGATAACAATAAAACTTCTATTCCTTTTTTACGGAAAATTTCAAGATGAGGACTGCTTCTCGCAGCCTTTAAATTATCTGCTGTTACAAAATATATTTTTTCTTGACCTTCTTTCATACGAGCGATGTAATCATCCAATGAAACGGTTTGTTCATCACTATCGCTACTCGTCGTTACAAATCGAATTAACTTAGCAATACGCTCCCGATTTGCATAATCCTCACCTACCCCTTCTTTTAAAACTTGACCGAATTCTTTCCAGAATGTCCTAAATTTAGCTTGATCTTCCTCTTTACTGCTCCCAGCAAAATCTTCGATTAAACTAAGTATTTTTTTGACTGATCCAGCTCGAATGTTATCGATATCTTTTGATTCTTGCAGAATTTCTCGAGAGACATTCAAAGGTAAATCGCTAGAATCAATGATTCCACGGACAAATCGAAGATAATTAGGAAGTAATTTTTCTGCATCATCCATGATAAATACGCGCTTCACATATAATTTAATCCCATGACGATGTTCGCGATCATATAAATCAAAGGGTGCGCGCGAAGGAATATATAATAACTGTGTATATTCTTGTTTTCCTTCTACTTTGGCATGCACATAGGCAAGCGGTGGCTCATAATCATGTGCTACATGCTTATAAAACGCTTCGTATTGTTCTTGGGTAATTTCATTTTTCGATCGAGCCCACAGCGCACTCGCTTGATTAATGGTTTCATCTTCATCGGTAATTTTATACTCATTACTTTCTTGAACCCATTCTTCTTTCTTCATCATCACAGGTAAAGTGATATGGTCTGAATAACGTCGAATAATTGATTTCAACTGAAAGCCACTTAAGAAATCATCTTCACCTTCTCTTAAATGTAAAATAATTTCTGTACCCCGACCCTTCTTCTCAACTGTTTCTAACTCATAATCTCCTTCTCCTTGAGACTCCCAACGAACACCATGCTCAGGAGTTAATCCCGCTCTTCTCGTAATTAAAGTTACTTTATCAGCTACAATAAAAGCAGAATAAAAGCCAACTCCAAATTGACCAATTAAGTGCGCATCTTTGGCTTGATCGCCTGTCAAAGAATTAAAAAACTCTCTCGTCCCTGATTTCGCAATCGTACCAATATGATCAATGACTTCCTGCCGCGACATGCCAATCCCGTTATCACTAATAGTCACAGTTCTAGCATCTTTATCGTAGCTGACTCGAATTCTAAAATCGGAGTCCGATTCATATAAGGCCGAATCAGTTAGCCCTTCAAAGCGTAGTTTATCTACCGCATCAGATGCATTTGAAATCAATTCTCTTAAGAAAATTTCTTTGTTGCTATATAAAGAATGAATCATTAACTTAAGTAATTGCTTGGCTTCAGCCTGAAAATTCATTCTTTCTTTCTGTTGTGTTGATGCTTGCATGTATTTTCTCCTTAAAAACGCGGTAAGATTGTATGATTAAAATATAAAAATTCAAGTGCTAAATCGGTAACATCAAGAAACTAGCATTTTATTATTCTTTTTCTTAGTTAATTTTGCCTAAACTAAATAATATTCCATGATGCATAAAATTTTTTTTATTATATTACCCCTGCTTATTAGCAGTTTTACCTATGCTGAAACTTCAAACTCGCAACAATCAACGAATCTACCTTTAGAAAAAATAAAATTACCACCTGGATTCTCAATCCAACTATGGGCAACGATACCAGACGCTAAATCATTAGCAATTGGTAAACAAGGCACTGTATTTGTTAGCTCTAAAACTACAGGAAGTATTTATGCTATCTCACAGTCTGATGGTAAAGAAAAACAGGTCAGAATAATAGCAAATGGTCTAAAGTCCCCAAGTGGAATAACCTATCATGAAGGTACACTCTATGTAACTGCTCTCAATCGAATTTTTCGGTTTGATCAAATCGAAAATAACCTTGATCAAATTAATGAACCAGTAATTATTTATGACAATCTACCTAAGGAATCCTTTCATAGCACAAGGTACATGGCTGTTGGTCATGATAACTTATTATATATTTCAGTTGGGGCTCCTTGTGATGCCTGTGAAGCAGATCCAATGCGCTACGCGCTGATTGCTCGTCTCAATCCTAATGGGAGTAATTTTGAAGTCTATGCACAAGGTATCCGCAATTCGCTAGGCTTTGACTGGCATCCCAAAACCCATGAACTATGGTTTTCTGATATTGGAAGAGATTGGATGGGAGAAGATCTTCCACCCGATGAGCTCAACTATGCTGCAACTCAGGGTTTGCATTTTGGTTTTCCTAATTGTCATGCTGGCAAAATTCTTGATCCTAAATATGGCGCAAAGCGGGGTTGTGATAAGTCTCAAGCACCCATTGCTGAACTAGAACCGCATGTAAGCCCTCATGGTATTAAATTTTATTCTGGGCGTATGTTTCCTCCTGAGTACCACGATCAACTCATCATTGCGGAGCACGGATCATGGAATCGTAGAGCTCCTGTTGGATTTCGTTTACAGCACTTTCAATTAAAAAATAATCAGATCGTTAAAAAGGAAATATTTGCAGAAGGCTGGTTTAACGACCAGAAGGTTTGGGGAAGGCCAACTGATTTACTAGTAATGCCAGATGGTGCACTACTAGTTTCTGACGATTTAGCAGGCGCTATTTATCGAATCAGTTATCAAGATAACTGATTACGAACCACTTAAAAGATGAGATGCTACATCGAGGTCTGAATGGCTTGAAGGCTAAGACCCATAAGTGCTTGAGGAAAAACACCAGCAATTAAAACTGCCAACCCATTTACACTGATCAGTATTTTTGCATCAAAAGAAGGTAATACAGGTGTGTTGTGTTCAGGTGCTTCAAAATACATAAGCTTAATAATACGCAAGTAATAGAACGCACCGATCAGCGATAACACAACTGCTGTTATGGCTAGCCATACGAAACCAGCATTTACAACCGCCTGCAGCACGGATAGTTTTGCGTAGAAACCAATCATAGGAGGAATACCTGCCATCGATAACATTAGAAACATCATGATCAATGCCAACCACGGGTTTCTCTGATTAAGACCTTTATAATCACTAAGATTCTCTGCCTCAAAACCTTCCCGGGATAAGATCATGATTATTCCAAATGCACCCAACGTCATGAGTACATAAGCGGTAACGTAGAACATAGCCGAGCTATAGCCATTCTGGTCTACCGCGATAAAACCGAGTAAAACAAATCCCATATGCGAAATCGTAGAATAAGCAAGCATGCGCTTAATATTCGTTTGCATAATCGCAACGATATTACCAATTGCCATCGAAGCAACCGCTAATATAATTAGCATGCCTTGCCAATCGGCTGCTAAAGCACCAAGACCATCAACCAATAATCGAATAGTAAACCCAAATGCAGCTAATTTTGGAGCAGAACCCAGAAATAGTGTTACTGCAGTAGGAGACCCTTGATAAACATCAGGTGCCCACATATGAAATGGTGCAGCACTCAATTTAAAAGCCAGACCCGCTACAATAAAAACCAACCCGATTATCAATACTTGATGATCAATCGTTTTTGTTTGGATTGCTTCAGCAATTTTGCTCGTATGTAATTCACCGGTTGCACCGTATATCATTGACATTCCATACAACAGAAAACCAGACGCCAACGCACCTAAAACAAAAAACTTCATGGCAGCTTCTGTTGCTACTGCAGAATCCCGCTGGAGAGCAACCATCGCATATAAAGAAAGCGATAACAACTCAAGGCCTAGATAAAAAACCATAAAGTGACTTGCAGAAATCATAACCATCATTCCTAAGGTAGCGAATAAAGAGAGGTTAAAAAACTCCCCTTTGAACATACCTCTTACACGAATATAGTTACGAGAATAAATCAGAACCACAGCTACGGTCAGATATACCATGAGTTTCAGACTATCTGACATTAGATCATCGACAAACATCCCTGAGAAAGTGTATTGGACTTCACTTGATAAAGTCGCGAAAGTAATCACTGCACAACCTGCCAAACTAAGCAGCGAGAGGATATAAGTAAAATACCTTTGATCATTATCCAAGAAAAGATCCACTAGCATAACGATACAAATCATTATGAGCAGAAAGATTTCTGGGTATGCTGGTGAAAAATCAGGTGACAAAAACGCCATCTATTATCCTTTTTGATCTAAATTCTTGTATTATTTTATTAATTCGCAAGGCTACAACTTACTATTCATTAAGTGTTCCAGTAAATTATCAACTGTTGCGTGCATCACTTCTGTGAGTGGAAATGGATACAGTCCAAACCATAGCACTGCGATGGCCAATAGGGTTAGCAGAAAACTCTCGCGTAATGAAATATCCTGAAGCTGTTCTACATTTTTATTGGCTACTTCCCCAAAAATTACCCTTTTATACATCCACAATGTATAAGCTGCGCCAAAAATGAGTGTCATTGCAGCAAAAAATGCGTACCAAAAATTCACTTTCACAGAACCCATAATTACCATGAATTCTCCCACGAAACCACTAGTCCCAGGCAGTCCAGCATTAGCCATTGCAAACAACATAAAAAATGCAGCAAAAATCGGCATCCGATTAACAACACCACCATAATCAGCTATTTGCCGTGAATGTAGTCTGTCATACAAAACACCAACGCATAAAAACATGGCACCCGAAATAAAACCATGAGAAATCATTTGCACCATTGCACCTTCTATTCCATAGCCATTGAATAAAAAGAAACCCAAGGTTACAAACCCCATATGAGATACTGATGAATAGGCAATCAATTTCTTCATGTCTTGCTGCATTAATGCAACAAGACCAATATAAACTACTGCGATCAGCGACAAAATAATCATCCACTCAGCCAAATAGTGGCTTGCATCAGGTGCGATCGGTAATGAGAATCTTAAAAATCCATAGCCACCTAATTTCAATAAAATTGCAGCAAGCACAACAGAACCGCCTGTGGGTGCTTCCACGTGTGCATCCGGTAACCATGTATGCACTGGCCACATGGGTACCTTTACAGCAAACGCTAACAAGAATGCTAGGAATATAAGAATTTGCGGTGTCATTGCCAGAGGAAGCTGGTGATAGCTTAATATTGAGAAGCTGCCTTCCGATTCATGATACAAATAGAGTAAGGCAACCAGCATCAACAACGAACCTAATAGTGTATACAGAAAAAATTTAATTGCAGCATATACTCGGTTGGGACCACCCCAAATCCCAATAATAATAAACATTGGAATCAAGGATGCTTCCCAGAAAGTATAGAAAAGTACCGCATCTAATGACGCAAACACCCCATTAACGATCCCTGACATAATTAAGAATGCGCCAAAATATTGTGAGATGCGATCGCGTATTACTTCCCAACCTGCAATTACAACTAAAGGTGTAATTAAGCAGTTGAGTAGTATCAATGGCATGGAAATTCCATCAATACCAAGATGATAATAAACATTAAAACGTTCAAACCAAATATGTTGCTCCACAAACTGCATGCTACTTAAAGTGGAATCAAATCCCGTATATAAAGGCAGTGCAACAATGAAACCTAAAGTTGAACCTAAAAGAGAAATCCAACGTACTAATACCACTCTATGGTCATTTCCGATGATTAATACAAAGAGACCAAAGATGATAGGTAACCAGATGACTACACTTAGAATTGGAAATCCAAACAGCATGACAAATCCACTTGATTAAAATTAGAGTTTATTATTTTTTCTCTTCGATGCAACTAGTGATAGGTAAAATTGAGGATAGATAGCTAAAATCACCATTATGAATGATACAACCATAAACTCATCAAAATAAAAATCCCTACTATCATTGTAAACGCGTAATGATAAATATAACCTGATTGAAAGAAGCGAACCCAGGAAGCGACCCATCCAACCAATTTGGCTGAGCCATTTACAATTAGACCATCAATAATTTTCACGTCTCCTATTTTCCACAACACGGTTCCTAGCGATCGCGTTCCAGTGGCAAATATTAAAGAATAAAGCTCATCAATATAGTATTTCCGATCAAGTAAATTATAAATTGGGCCTGATAGGGATTTAATTTTAGAAGGAATCTCTGTTTTATAGGCATAAAGATACCAAGCTACAAAAATTCCTCCAATTGAAAGCCAGAATGGAGCAGTTCCAAGTGCATGTAGCATCATTCCAAAAGCGCCAGAGAATTCTGCCTCCAATTTCATCATCGTCTCATGCTCAGATAAAAAGTAAATCGAATTCCCAAAGTAATCACCAAACACTAAAGATCCTATAATCCAACCTGAGACAACTGTTGGTATCGCTAATACAATTAATGGAACAGTTACAACCCAGGGAGATTCATGAAGATGCTCGCGCGTATGATGATCCATACGTTCCTTACCATGGAAGGTCATAATCATCAATCGGAAGGTATAAAGCGCGGTAACGAATACTGTTGTAAGGACACAAAAATAAGCGAATCCCCCTCCTGGGATTTCAGTAAATTTTGCTGCTTCGATAATGGCATCCTTTGAAAAGAACCCTGAGAAGCCTGGAACACCAGCGCTCGCAAGTGCAGCTATAAACATAGTCCAGTAAGTGATGGGCATATATTTTTTTAATCCACCCATTCTTCTCATATCTTGTTCATGGTGCATCGCTATGATCACCGATCCTGCTCCGAGAAATAGTACCGCTTTGAAGAACGCATGCGTCATGAGATGAAAAATTGCAATTGAGTAGGCCGATGCTCCTAAAGCGACTGTCATGTACCCAAGCTGCGATAGTGTCGAGAATGCAACCACTCGTTTAATATCATTCTGGACCACTGCAACTAGTGCCATAAATAGTGTTGTGATTCCACCAATAACGATAACTGTCGATAAAGCCGTTTCAGATAATTCGAAAAGGGGGGACATTCTCGCAACCATAAAAATGCCTGCGGTTACCATCGTTGCAGCATGTATCAATGCGGATATTGGTGTAGGGCCCTCCATTGAATCAGGTAGCCATACATGTAGTGGAAACTGTGCAGATTTCCCCATTGCACCTACAAATAATAACAAGCAAATTACGGTCAATAACATCCAGGACTGTCCAGGAATAATTTCGATTGAGTGCTTCGCCATATATTCTGCATGCGCAAAAACGATCTCATAATCCAATGTACCAAAATAAGCGAGTACTAGACCAATTCCTAGAAGAAAACCAAAATCACCTACACGATTGACAAGAAATGCTTTTAAATTTGCGTAGATTGCCGTGGGTCTGGTATACCAGAACCCAATCAATAAATACGATACTAATCCTACTGCTTCCCAACCAAAAAATAATTGAAGGAAATTATTGGACATCACTAACATCAACATTGAGAAGGTAAATAGTGATATATAACTAAAGAAACGTTGGTAACCTGGATCACCTTGCATATAACCGATTGTGTAAACATGCACCATCAGCGAAACCAAATTAACGATTACCATCATCGTTACTGAAAGCGGGTCAATCAAAAAACCAACTTCAAATTCTGTTTCGCCTAAAACTAACCAGGTATAAATTGTTCCATTAAAAATATTTCCGGCCTGAATAACATCTTGGAAAATAATTAATGATGTAATAAGTGATACAAAAACTAGCAGAATTGTTACACGATGACTCCAAGTTGTTCCAATAAAGCGTCCAAATAACCCCGCTATGATGGCTCCTAGTAATGGCGCCAATGGCACTAACAAATACAGTTCTTTCATTGAGCTAATAAATTAAATTTTTAGTAATCTTTTAATAAAAATATCTACCCTTTGAGTTCACTCAAATCATCTACATTAATCGTTCGAAGATTTCGGAACAGCACTACTAAAATTGCGAGTCCAATTGCTGCTTCTGCTGCAGCAACTGTCAGAATAAAGAATACAAAAATTTGACCCGCTGTATCTTGTAGAAAATGAGAAAAAGCAACAAAGTTGATATTAACAGCCAGTAACATTAGCTCTATAGACATCAAGATGATAATTACATTTTTTCGATTGAGAAAAATTCCAACGACACCAATAGAAAATAAAATTGCAGCAAGTATGAGGTAATGAGATAAAGAGACCAAAATTTTCACCTATAATTTTTATTAATTTACCGCCAAAATCCTTTATATCAACCTATGATGGCACTCATTCCTTTGTTTCGGGTGCCATGCTAACCATTCTAATACGATCATTCCTTTTTACTTTAACCTGACTAGATGGGTTAGGTGATTTTTTATCGGTACGGTGCCTTAATGTCAATGCAATTGCTGCAACCATTGCAACAAGTAAAACAACTGCTGCCAATTCAAAAACATAAACATATTCGGTATAAATCAATCGACCTAATTCCTTGGTATTACTATAATCCGAGGCTTTCGGCTGAAGCGGAATTATCTGCTTAAATTGATCCCCCATCATTACTAAACCTATCTCAACAGCAATAACTACTGCGATTAGTGCTCCAAAAGGAAACCATTTCCAAAACCCTTCTCGTAATTTGTCTAGATTGATATCTAGCATCATCACTACAAACAAGAATAAAACCATGACTGCGCCTACATAAACTAAAACTAACGCAATGGCTAAAAACTCAGCTTCTAATAGTAACCATATACCGGCAGCAGAAAAAAATGCCAATACCAATAGTAATGCAGCATATACTGGATTTCGGAACGTAATAACTCCGAGTGCTGATAAAATCAGAACAGCTGAAAAGAAATAAAAAATTGTATCTTGTGCGCTCATATATAAAAAATTATCGGTAGCGTGCCTCTACTTCTCGATCCTTTGCAATTTGCTGCTCATATTGGTCTCCACCCGCGAG
>WBZL01000315.1_pt1 | contig 41492 bp, 27 predicted proteins | sample 5204291 | NCBI WGS metagenome assembly WBZL01 (sample SAMN12344345, study PRJNA552823) | activated sludge metagenome | biome: Activated sludge suspended growth; feature: Nitrification reactor; material: Wastewater; isolation source: activated sludge from nitrification reactor of wastewater... | reverse complement strand
AGGATACCGGATTGAAACGGCGGTACACCGGCAGGATCGCCCCTGAAGCCGACCTTGAAGGGGATAAGGTGATCGGGCATTTCGATAACCTGGAACGGGTGACAGCCATATTCCGGATCCGGGAACTGATCTTTTGCATGCAGGATACCGGTCATAGCCGGGTCATCGAATGGATGAGCCGGCTGGGGCCCGGGATCAAGTACCGGATGATCGCCGAAGGCAGCCAAACCGTGGTCGGCAGCAGTTCCAAAAATGCCGCGGGCCAATTGTACACCCTGGAAACGCCCTTTGCCATCGCCTTCCCGGAAAACCGGCGCAACAAGCGGGTAGTGGATGTATTGACTGCGCTGTTGGTCCTGTTGACCTTTCCGCTGCAATGGATCTGGGTGCGCAACAGGTCCGGATTGATCAAACACGGATGGGAAGTGCTGCGGGGCAGAAAAACCTGGGTGGGATACCATGCTCCACCAGAAAAAGGGCAGCTCCCGGAGCTCAAACCCGGGGTCATTTCGCCGTCCACCTTTTGGGCGGAAACGGGTATTTCAGCGGTTAATGCCCGTCAGCTGGACCGGTTATATGCCAGGAATTATACCCCGTTAAATGACCTGTCCATTATCTTCAAGAACCGGAAATCACTGGGCGGGTAAAATGCTTTATTCCGGATGGCCGAACCATTTTTTCAAGGTTGCTTCCGCCAGCTTGTTGTTGGGTGAAAAACAGCCGCCGCCGTCTCCGTCATAGTCCAGATAACTGGGCCACTTCCACCACAGAACGCCTGCGACCCAAGGCTTGGCCCTCAGGCCTTCGAAGACCACTTCGTAGCAGAGGTCCTGGGCTTTCTGGTCAACCGGACGGTCGCCCCTTTCGGCGTGCGGATTGCGCCAGGGCGTGGCGACGCTCCGGAATCCGATTTCCGTAAAAATGACCGGCTTATGGTATTGCCGGCTGATCCTTTCCACTTTATCCAACACCTTCGCGAAAGCCGCCTGCAGCTCGCTCTTTTCGGGCGATTGTTTGTCGCTGAGCGGATAATAACAATCCAGCCCGATGTAATCCAGTTCATCCCAGAAAGTCAGGTTCTCAAACTCCTCGCCCCAATTGGCGGCGTAGGTGACCGGGCCGGAATAAATGCCCCGGATCTTCCGGATGATCTGTTTCCACGCTTCCGGATGTCCGACTGTGGCCTTGGCAAATTCCACCCCGATGCACAGAGCGTCCATATGTTCCATTTCCGCCATCAGGGCATAATGCCGGATCCAGCGGTAATAGAAATCAAAGAATTGTTTCCAGTCCTCCTCCGAGGTCATCTGTACATCCCCGGGCCAACCCCTCGAAACCCAGATCTGGGGTTTTAGCAGGGTAGTCAATCCGTTGCGGTGCGCAAACCAGGCAGACTGTATCACGGATTCGTCATTCTCGCCGCCGGCGCCGTGATCAACACCGATGAATCCGGGTCGGTCGGCATCGCGCATAAACCCGTACGGCACCAATGCGACCGTATTGGCGCCCAACCTGCTGAGTTTGGTCAGGGAGGCTTCCGCCATCCGGGAGCCGTAGCCGTTGAAGACCTGGTACCCTTCATGGGCAAAATTGAAGCCTTTGAGGGCGGTCAGTTTCATTTTGAAAACGGGTTCATCCCCGGCCCCGTTGCGGGTCAGCCAGGCTTTCCAGCCCGATTCGAGCCGATCCGTTTCGGCCTGGTCCGGCGGGGACCAATCCCGGTATTGCTCCAGGAATTTTTCCTTTCCCCAGGCATCCAGGAGGTAGGCGCAGAATGAAGCTGCGGAACAATCCATCACCAATCCGGATTCCCTGCTGAAGGCTTCATCATCCAGCAGTTCCCGAAGCGCCGGAAGATTGCCGGACTCATTCAGCCGGCCGGCCCAGTAAGTGTAGCCTTTTTGGTGCCATGCCTCGGTAAAAAAGACGGCCAGGCCCCGTGCGAGAAAGGGTTTGGAAGCTTTGCCCAGCCAGGCGTTCAGCGCCAGGTAGTTTTCGGGCTGCAGTGTCTGGCCGTTGAATGGAGGGGTTGCCAGGACATACACCTCATTCTTGTCAGGGTTGACCTGGGCGGGGTCCATATCCCTGAGTTGAAGCCCTTTGTCTTCCGCGGCGCCGTAAAGGTAATACCGGATCGAAGGCAGGGGGCGGTCCGTTCCGAGATAAGCTCCGATCCTGGCAATGCCGGCTTCGCACCCCGATTGCAGGTCATTGAGTTGATCGGCGGTCAGGCCGGCGCCTTTGTCGATGAAGACAAAATGAGCCGATCGCGCGAGCGTATCCCTGTACCTGGAAAAATCCCGTTGGCTGGCCCGGTCGATTGTCCAGGAGCCGTCGGTGAATTCGCCCAAGGCAACGGTTTCGTTGCGGTCAAAGATCTCATACCCCCAACCGCCGAAAAAGAAGCCGCCGCCCCCGTTCCCGCTCTGCCGGCGAATCCAATCCGCGAGGTTTTGATCCCGGTTGGCGCTGATCAGGGTCACCGGCATTTGCCGGTTGAGCGGGTTGGGATACTGATTGAGCCGGAACAACAATTCCGGGCCGGTGTATTCCTTACCGTCAAATTCCCAGCTGCCGGTTGACAGTTTGAAAGGCAGTCCGTTCAGGATGCTGTCGACCGCACCCTGTTTGAAGTTGCGCCCTACGAGAATGAGCGGAGATTCCCGGAGTTTTTCCAGGGACAGATCCGAATCCGCAAGAACCGAAACCGCCAATCGCCCCCTCAGGTTAGCCCGGAGGGAATCCGCGTATTGCAAATAAACCGGAACAACATCGGGATCAGCCGTGCTGTAAACGATCTGAACAGCGCCTGCCCGGCGGTATGCGGACCGCATATCCCTGCGGGAAGGTCCGTTTTCGGAGGCCTCCTGAGCCGATGCGGAGGCGGGAGCCGCCTCATCGCATTTGAAAGCCCAGGTTACCGCAATGCACATTAACAATCGAATCAGCACTTTCATGATCCCGATGTTCTCTGATCTGTTAAACAACCGGCGCCCAGCCAGGTTCATACTCCCTCGACCAATGCGCCATGGCTTCAGGGTCGCCCATGATATGACCGTTGCGGGGGTCGATATGGAGTTGCCGGCCGGTCATCCAGGAGATATTGCCCAACTGGCACATCAGCACGCTCTTGAAGCCCTCGTGCACGGGGCTGCTGACCGGTTTGCCGTCGCGGATGCCGTCCAGGAAATTCTTGATATGCACCCCGTCCAGGTTAGCGTCGGGGCTCATGGTATTGTTGGAAACCGCTGTCGCATTGCTGCGTTCTTCCTTGACGGATTTGATCAGGTTGGGCTTCGGCGAATTGTCGTAAACGGAATAATTGTTGCCGATGATCACCATGGAACCTTTCTCTCCGAAGAAGATATTGCCCCGGCTGTCGCCTTCGATGGGATAAGTGTTGCAGGACCTGCTTTCCCAGCTGGCGGCGGCGCCTTTGTCAAATTCGAAATTGACGACCATGGTGTCGGGAAATTGCCAATCATCGCGGAAGTGGTACCGGCCTCCGGTGGCAACCACTTTCGAAGGGTAATCCACATCCAGCCCCCAGCGGATCACATCGATCTCGTGGGTGCCGTTGTTGAGGGCCTCGCCGGTACCCCAGCGGCGGAACCAATGCCATTCGTACGGGTGGTAATTGTCGTGGTAAGCGGTGCGCGGCGCAGGTCCCTGCCACAGGTCCCAGTCCAGCTTGTCCGGCACGGGCACTTCTTTGCCGAAACCGATGGAAGCGCGGTTATTGGTGTACCAGCCTTTGGCAAAATACACCCGGCCGATGATGCCGGCATGCAGTTCGTTGATGCCTTCAACGACCTTGCTCCACGACCGGCGCTGGTTGCCCATCTGGATGATCCGGCCGTATTTCTTTTCGGCGGCTACCAGCATTTCCCCTTCGTTCGGGTTGTGCGCGCAGGGTTTCTCGACGTAAACATGCTTACCGGCCTGTACCCCCAGGAGGGCTGCCGGCGCATGCCAGTGATCGGGCGCGGCGATCACGAGGGCATCGATGGATTTATCTTCCAATACCTTGCGAATATCCTTTTCCCCTTTCGGGCGCTTGCCCTGGAGTTTTTCCACGGCGTCCAACCCTTTTTCCAGGTATTCCTTATCTACATCGCAGATATAGGCTACTTCGGTATCGGGCATTTGAGCGTAATTGGTGGCCAGGGCATACCCCCGGCTTCGAACGCCCATGACAGCAACGGTAATTTTTTTGGCAGGCGAGCCTTTGGCAAAAAATGGAACCGGAACCAGCGTGGCGGCCGTTCCGATGGCTGCTTGTTGGATAAATTTTCGTCTTGTACTCACGATTAAAGGATTTTTATTTTGATGCTGCGAAATGAAACCAGGTTGCCGTGGTCCTGCAGGAGGATATGACCGGCCGGCAATTCGCCGAAACCGGGCCAGGTCTTGTACTTGCTGTACGCCACCAGGGCGCGCCACATCGGGGTGCCCCGTTCGTATTCAACGACCTTGTGCTGGTTCAGCCAATGCTCCACTTTATTGCCCCGTGCAATGATCCTGGCCTGGTTCCACTCACCGACGCCCCTGAAGGGTTTGTCCTTCCCGGGGAGCGATAGATTTTCAGCCGGGATCAGGTCATAAAGCGAGGCGATGGTCCTGTTGCCGTTTACGCCGAGCTTGGCGTCCGGATGGCGTTCGTCATCCAGGATCTGGTATTCCGGGCCGATGGCTGAGCCGGCCCCTTTATTCAGGTCCGTATCGACAAAATACTTGATCCCGCTGTTGGCGCCGGGTGTGATCCTGAATTCCAGCCGCAGTTCAAAATCGCTGAACACCTCCTCGGTTACGATGTCGCCGCCATGGGTTGATTCGCTGCCGTCGGAAGCCAGGACCGACAATACGCCGTCATTGATCTGCCAACCGCTTTGCGGAAACGCCCCGCCTTTTGCGCTGCGCCATCCGCCTGTTGTTTTTCCGTCCCAAAGCAAACGCCAACCCATTCGTTTTTCGTAATCGGACAGCTGATTGACCAGAAAATTTTCTTCGTGTACGCCCGGAACGATCGGCGTGCGGTCTTTTTCAAGGTCCCCGGTTTTCAGCCGGATATTCCGCCAGCGGATCTCCTTGCCGGCATCCGCTTCGCCGCCGATGGCGTGGACCTGCAGGGCGATAAATCCGGACAGGGTCATATCATCCTGAATATTGGCCGTATTGATGCCGTTGAGCCATACCCTGATGGAGGGGCCGATCGCCTCAACCCTAAGGTGGTTCCACTGGCTTTGTTTAAAAGCCGTTTTGCCGGCGGGATTGAGGGAGAGGGGATAAAGCCATCCTCGTCGGGCTTCGTCATATATCCCACCCGAAAAAGCCCGCGTACTCGGATCGATTTCGATCTGATAGCCATGGACCCTGCCGTTCTGGTATGTTTTGATGCTTTCGCTCCTGATCTGAATGCCCGAATTCATGGTCGGATCGACCAGGTATTCGAGTTCCAGGATAAAATCGCCGTATTTCTTGTCGGTGCAAAGAAAGGAATTGGGCGAACCCGATTTGGTGGTCCCTACAATTTCGCCATTTTCGACCCTGTAGGGCGCCTGGCCGTTCAGCTGGGACCAGCCGGTAAGGTCTTTTCCGTTAAACAGGGTAAACCAACCGTCCTCTTGTCCGTTTAAGGAAATGAAAGCCAGCACGGGCAGCAGCAAAAAGATACGTTTTATCATTCTTTTAGATTAGTGGTGTACTTTTGGGGGTCCGGAATCGGATATGGAGCACTGCGGATAAACTATTGGCCCTGGCCGAAAGTAAAAATTTTTTCACTAATGGGAATTCCCTACCGACTTTTTTTTCCTGTTTGCGGCCTGTTTGGTCTGATGGCATGCAGCAGCAATCATGACGATCACGCAATCGATTTCCAAAATTACCGGATCGAACCCGGTTTTGAGCTCTCAGTTGCCGCTGCAGAACCCCTGATCCAATCGCCTGTTGCGATGGTTTTTGACGACCGCGCCCGGATATGGGTGGTTGAAATGCCGGGTTATATGCCGGACATTGCAGGCGACGGCGAAGATGCGCCCAACGGCCGGATCACGATCCTGGAAGACGCTGACGGCGACGGCCGGGCGGACCGGGCCAAGGTGTTCCTCGACGGGCTGGTGCTGCCCCGCGCCCTTGCCCTGGTGTACAACGGCTTGTTGTACGCTGAACCGCCCAATCTTTGGTTTGTACCCATCGAAGCCGGCGATCAGCCGGGTGAAAAGGTATTGGTAGATTCCTTATTTGCCGTAGGCGGCAACGTTGAGCACCAGCCCAACGGACTCCTGTTCAACCACGACAACTGGATCTACTGCGCCAAAAGCAGGTATCGCTACCGCCGCATCAACGGGGAGTGGATCAAAGCCCCGACTGCTTTCCGCGGACAATGGGGCATTTCCAATGACGATTTCGGCCGCTTGTATTTCAACGACAATTCCAACCAGCTCGCCGGCGACTGGATGCTGCCCGGCGTACTGACCGCCAATCCGCATTATCGCCCCAGGTACGGCGCAGGCAAACAGCTGACGCGTGATCAACGGCTGTATCCCTTGCACGCAACTGCCGTGAACCGGGGTTACCAGGAAGGCATTCTGGATGAGGAAGGGAAAGTGGTGGACTTCACCTCCGCCTGCGGGCCGGTCATTTACAGGGGCGGCCAATTCCCGGCGGAATACGACAACAACGCCTTTGTTTGCGCGCCTGAGGCCAACCTGGTCAAACGCAATATCCTGTCCGCTGCCGACGGAAAAATCACCGCGCAGCAAGCCTGGCAAGGGAAGGAATTCCTGGCATCCACCGACGACGCCTTCCGGCCGGTCAATCTGTACAACGGCCCCGACGGCGCCCTGTATATAGTCGATTTTCATAGGGGCATCATCCAGCACAAAACCTACATGACCTCGTACCTCCGGGAGCAGATCGAAAAAAAGGGACTGGATACGATTGTAGGCGAAGGCCGCATCCTCAGGGTGACGGCCGGTCAGCAGCCTGTTCAGCCGCCTGTCGACCTCACCAACAAAACGCCGGAAGAATTGACCGACCTGCTGGACCATCCCAACGCCTGGGTCAGGGAACGAGCCCGGGAAAAGATCGTTTTCGGCGGCGTGTTGCCCGCCAACCTGAAGGCGAAGGCGGCCGACCCGACCGATCCGGGACGGCAGATCCTGGCACTATGGGCGCTGGAAGGCCTCGGCCAGCTCGATGGCAATACCTTGAATGCCGCGGCCCAAAGCACGGATGACCAGGCACAGGCCACCGTAGCCCGGTTGTCGGGCCTGTCGGCAGGAAAAGGCCCCCTCCCACCCTACCTGGAGCAATGGCTGCTCGGCGAACACCCCATTGCCCGCCGGCACGCAGCGCATGCGGTTGCCGAATACGCTCCGGCTGATCAGGCTAAGATTTTCGACCTGTTGTGTACCGCCGCCGCAAAATTCCCCCAGGACACCATCATGGCAGAAGCCATTGTGAGCGGGGTTGAAGGTTTGGAAAAAGACCTTCAAGCCACCCTGAAAGCGAAAAACCTGATGGACTCCCCCTTAAACGCATTTCTGGAAAAAGCCCAGGACACCCAGGAACAAATGGCTTCCATGCCGACGCCGGTACCGGGCTCCAAACCCGAAAACGAGGACGGCCTGACCCTATACCGGCTGCATTGCAGCGGCTGCCACGGCATGAACGGAGAAGGCCTCGACCCCTTGGCGCCCCCGCTTTACAAATCGGACTATGTGCTGGGTAAAAGCGACAACCTGATCCGGATTGCATTGTTCGGACTGACCGGCCCCATCACCATACAGGGGCAAAAATACCAGTTCAACACCGCCATGCCGGCATTGGGCGCCAGCCAGGAAATCCGGGACCGGGATATTGCCGCTATCCTGAACTTTGTGCAGAACGCCTTCGGCGACAGCCGGCAGGATATCAAAGCCGACAGGGTTGCCGAATTGCGGAACGATCCGCCCGCAAATGGGAGTTATACCGCTCCCGAGCTGGCAGAAAAGTAAATGGGGAAAGACTTGTACAAACAAAATTTGGGGCTGACTGCGGAAAATTATATATTAGCCCTTTAAATCATGAAAGCGACAATGCTCCCCGAAACTGAATTGATCGACAAAGTCAGAAACCTGATCGCAAACGCCGAACTGGAATCGGCTGTGGATACCGTAAACTCTTTTCTGGAAGAACGCAAGGGCGCCTACAAGGAGTTGTCCAACCTGGCGTTGCAAATCAAGTCGCAATTCGAAAAAACCCAAAAGGACGAGACCCTCGGCATTGTCAGCCAGGAGAACGTCAAGTTGTCCTACAATCAGATCACCAATCAACTGGTCCTGCTGCTGGATCAGCTGGAATCACCGCGGGCGCAAGCTGCTGCACGGAAGAAATCCTATATCGCCATAGGCGGTATAGTGGTTCTGCTGATCCTGATCACGGCTGCCGTATTCTATTTTGTCAACGGCGGGGAGCAGCAGCAGCAAGCTGACGGCCCGTGTCCTTCCTTTGCAAAAAATTCTGTCTTCAATGTATTGATCTGGCCCTTCAGGCCGCTTGAGGCCGATGCAACCAAAGTGCTCGACACCCACGGACAGATCAAAACGCGGTTAGCGGATTTCAGCGAATCCATTCCCATCAATGCCAGCATTCAGAACCCGAAGATTCAACCGGACGATTTTTCAGTTTTACCGGGCACCAACTCGGAAGCGGAAACCTCCGGCACCCAATGCCACTCCAACCTGGTGATCTGGGGAACTACCGAACGAAAAAAAGACGACCGGATCATCATCACTACGCGGTACAATTTTATTCAAAACGGCGACAATTTCCAATTCGGCAAACTGGTGATCGGCGATGACGCCAATATCGGCACAGTATCCAATGCTTCAAGCATCTCCACGGAAGGCATCGTAGTGGATACGGTGACTTCCCTGTCCAGCATAGCAACCGAAGGGGCGCCGACCAAAAAAATAGAATCCATCCTGCAGATCTTGTTCGGCGTGTTGGCCCACGAATCGGGCGACGAAGAAAATGCAGTCAAGATCCTGTCCACCGCCCAAACCCAGGATTCATCCGCCTCGCTGCTTTCGGGCATGGCCCTGGCGGACAGCTATTGGAAAATGGGGCAACCGGATAAGGCCGAAACCTCCCTGGACAAGGTACTGGATCAACACCCGAATTATTGGCTTGCCCTCAACAACCGGGCCATGATCTACTACAAAAAAGGAAAATACGCTGAAGCGGTATCCGACCTTTCCCGGCAAATTGAAAACAAACCCGAGAATACCGACGCCCTGCTGAATCGCGCCGGCATTCTCCTGGAAATGGACCAGGTGGACCACGCAGAAAATGACCTCAAACGGGTAAGGGAAGTGCTCGATTCCAGAACGCCGCCCAATAAGAATGTCCAGCAAGGCGATACCCTGGCAAGCGACGGTGAATCGACCTCCAGAATACTGGACCGGCGCGTGCTTGAGCTCAAGGACAAAAGAAAGGAACAGGAAGACCGCAAGGTCAAGGCGGATGCCATCCTCCAACGCGACCCCAGAAACCTGGATGCCCTGATCGACAAAGCTGAAGCCAGCATCAACCTGGGCGATAAAAAGGAGGCTGCCGACGCTTCGGGCAAAGCCCTCGCCATCGACTCCAGGAATTCAAAGGCCATCGCCATCCAATTGGAGGCGACCCGCGATACCCGCAAATTCCCGCAGGTACTTGAACAGACCAAGGCAACGGGGGTCAAAAAGGAAGAATTGCTGAAAGAAAGACCCTTGTTGCGGGAAGTTTTGGAAACCCGAAAGGAAAACAACTGACCCGCCTTACACCGCTACATTGTTCCTGGCATTTCCCGCCAGAAAAGCCTTTACGTTTTCGACCGTTTCCTCCAGCAACCGGCGGCGGGCTTCCAGGCTCGCCCAGGCCATGTGGGGCGTGATCAGGCAATTGTCAACGCCCATCAATATGTGATCGGCCGGCGGCGGTTCCGCAGAGAGTACGTCAAGGGCTGCCCCTGCTATTTTCCCGGACGACAACGCCGCTTTCAGGTCGCCTTCCCGGATCAAACCGCCCCGGCTGGTGTTGATGAGCCGCGCGGAAGGCTTCATGGTTGACAGCCAGGCGGTATTGACCAGGCCTTCGTTCTCAGCCGTCAGGGGTGCATGGAGGGTCAGGAAATCACTCCGGGAAAACAGCGCCTCCAGGTCGACAAAGGCTACGCCATCCATGGCATCGCGTTCAGGGTGCTTGTGTACGGCGATCACCTCCATATCAAATGCCAATCCCAATCGGGCCACCTGCCGGCCGATCTGCCCGAGGCCGTAAATGCCAAGCGTTTTGCCGGCCAGTTCCGTTACCGGGAATAAGGTATAGCAAAAATCCGGCTGCTCAGCCCAACCGCCCGCCTGCACGCTGCGGTTATGGTCGGCGATGCCGTTTACCATCGCCAGCATCATGGCGAACACGTGCTGCGCTACGGAGGCGGATCCGTAGCCTTTTACGTTGCACACCGGTATGTCCCTGGATTTTGCCTTTCCGGTATCGATATTGTTGAACCCTGTTGCCAGTACGCACACGCATTTCAGGTTGGGCAATCGGTCCAGCAGCGCGGCATCCAGCCGGACCTTGTTGACCAGCAGGATGTCCGCATCCAGGGCGCGCCCTGCTGCTTCCGCTGCTGATGTGCGTTCATAAACGGCAAGTTTCCCCAGTGCCTCCAAAGGCGCCCAGCTCAAATCGCCGGGGTTCAGGGTATACCCGTCCAGTACTACGATCTTCGGCTCTTTTTCCATATTTCAATTTTGAAAGCGTATGAATCAACGGCAATTTTATCAGTGTTGTCAGACAAATCAAAGAAAAAGCGGCGTTTATCCAGCAGATTAATCTTATCTTCGAAACCCTAAACGCTAAATTCATTGTATAACCAATCGCCAATTCAAAATCCAAAAAAACCATGTATCGTTTTCCCAAAGCCGTTTTGGTGCTGTTCCTTTCAGCATCCGCACTTACTTTGACCGCTCAGGTCCACTCCGTAAAAGACTACCTCTACCGAAAAGCGACCGAAACCCTAAAGAAAAAACTGACCGTTGATCCGGAATTGGCGGCACAGCCGGAATTGCTGCTGGAATGGATCGACCGCTACCAGCGCGACCCGGAAGCCATTCCGTTGCATTTCAGGGGCGGCCCCGGCGACGAAACGAATATCACTGAAACCGAAGACCCCGAATCCGAGATCCACGCTGCCGTCAATCCGCTGGATTCCAACAATATCATTGTCGGCACCATGCGATACGGAGACGGCGGCATTTTCGGGGCGTCCCTGGAATTTCCGGTCTATTATACCAAGGATTTCGGACAAACCTGGCAAGTCAGCGACTTTGACGCCTCGGCACACCTCTCAGGGTCATCCTTTGTGCTGGGCGGCGGAGATCCGATCATTGTATTCGGTCCTGACGGCAAAGCCTACCTTTCCTGGTTGCTGCTCTACGCCCAGGGGCTCCAGCTAAGGATTGCCCTTGAATGGGCCGTTTCCGAAGACGGCGGCGTAAACTGGACCCGGATGTCAGGGGCAGTGGATGCCGGGGACCTGGAAGGCCTTTCCGCCGGCAGGTTCGTGGACAAGGAATGGATGGCCGCCGACCGGAGCGATGCCTCCGGTTTCAAAGGCAACATCTATACCGCCTACACAGAGATCAACCTGACGGATACGACCTATAATATCCTGGTCAGGCGGTTAACGCCGGGGCAAACCATGTTTTCCCCGACACCGGTTGTAATCGACAACGACTCCCTGATCCTGGTTCAATTCACGACCATCGATGTGGACAATACCGGCGGCGTTCACCTGGTTTATGCCGGCATCAAGGATACCCTGTCTCCGCCGGCGCTTTATTACACCCGCTCGCTGGACGGCGGCGTTACCTTCAGCGCTCCGGAAAAGGTATCCGATTTCATTTTGCCCTGTTTCCTGCAGGAAGGGGGCGATCCTTGCATTACCGGTGTTGACCCGGCCCGCATGTATCCGTCCCCCCAGTTGCGGGTCGACCGGTCAGGCGGCGACCACGAGGGCAGCATTTACCTGGTCTGGACCGGCTCGCAGCCCGATTCGCTGACTACCGATATCTGGATCAGCGCCTCAACCGACCAGGGCGACACCTGGTCGGCGCCCAGGGTGTTGAACCAGGACGGCAACTCCGGCGCCAATCAGTTCCACCCAACGCTATATGTGAATGATGACGGCCTGGTGGTCACCGCCTGGTACGATATGCGGCAAAACCTCAACCAATCAGCGGATTATTACATGGCCTGGTCCAAAGACGGCGGAGCGTTGTTCGAAACGGATTTTGCCGTCAATGCCCTTCCGGCGGATTTTGCCATGATCGGGGAAAAGAACGGCGGATTCGGCATCGGGGAGTATACGCAGGTGGTCGCCACCAAAGGATACGTTTGGGCATTCTGGGCCGACGGCCGGTCGAATGACGGCAATATAGAGGTGTACACCGCCCAGATCCCGCTTGGAGAAGGCCCTGTAAAAACGATCGAATACGGCACACTGTCGTCCAACCTGACCGTTCGCGGGCCGCATCCGAACCCTGCAACGGAAAAAAGCACGGTCGAAATCTCCCTGAAGGAATCCGATGCTGTCCGGCTGGAACTGACCGACCTCAACGGAAGCATGGTCAAGTTCATGGGCTTGGGTCGGCTGCAACCCGGCAACCATCAGGTGGAGATCCCGCTGTATGGTCTGCCTTCGGGCGTATACCTGCTCAGGGTGGAAACCGACCGGGGCGCTCAGGTGAAGCGGCTGTCGGTTGTTAGTGGCCAGTGAGCAGTTGTAAGTTGTAAGTTGTAAGTCGTAAGTTGTAAGTCGTAAGTGGGGGGGGTGAGGCGATGTTTCGGCTTTACAAGGGGCTGTTCAAAACAGTGTTGTCGCGCAAAGACGCAAAGATTTGATTTTCATCACGCTATGCGTGTTATAAATCCGGTTGACGCAAAATACGGAGCGGCCCCCTTTACAACGGCTATGCGGGCCTTTTGGTCCGCCATGTCGGTAGCATGCGGGTTCCATTTTTCCGTTTCCGGCCTGTAGGGCCGGTATGTGATGGTAAGTTGTAAGTCGTAAGTGGTAAGTCGTAAGTGGTAAGTCGTAAGTGGTAAGTCGTAAGTGGTAAGTCGTAAGTGGTAAGTGGGGGGTGAGGCGATGTTTCGGCTTTACAAAGGGCTGTTCAAAAGAGTGTTGTCGCGCAAAGACGCAAAGACGCAAAGATTTGATTTTCATCACGCTGCGCGTGTTATAAATCCGGTTGACGCAAAATACGGAGCGGCCCCCTTTACAACGGCTATGCGGGCCTTTTGGTCCGCCATGTCGGTAGCATGCGGGTTCCATTTTTCCGTTTCCGGCCTGTAGGGCCGGTATGTGATGGTTAGTGGTTAGTCGTAAGTGGTAAGTCGTAAGTTGTAAGTGGTAAGTGGTAAGTCGTAAGTGGGGGGTGAGGCGATGTTTCGGCTTTACAAGGGGCTGTTCAAAAGAGTGTTGTCGCGCAAAGACGCAAAGATTTGATTTTCATCACGCTGCGCGTGTTATAAATCCGGTTGACGAAAAATACGGAGCGGTTCCCCTTACAACGGCTATGCGGGCAATGGATACAGCGGTCGGGGGGCGGCAATTGGCCCGCTGACCGCTGTCATTCAACCTTTAATTCCTTCAGGTCCACCACGACATCGCCTTTCAGGACAACTTCCACGCGGATGGCCTCGGGCGCGAGGTAGGCGTCGGCCAGGTTGAATTCGGATAATTTGCCGGTCAGGAAGATATTATCCGCAATTTTATAATTGGTCAGTTGCTGCTGGATCTGCTCGTGGATCTCCTTGAGGTTGGCATCGAGCAGAAAGTCCATATTTTCCTGGAGGGTATTTTTGAACTGACTCCGCAGCAGCCAGCCCGCTGTTTTTAAGAGGAAGTTGCGGGAATCGATGGTGTATTTCAGGTTTTTGACGTCGATGGCGTTGCGGCGTTCGTTGAAGGAAGGTTCGCCCGTCAGGTAGAGGCTGCCGTTGAAGGAGCCGGACAATTTGGTGTTGACCACCAGCTTATTGCCCTGGCCGTAGAGTTCCAGGTCGTCCACTACGATATACCGCTTGCCGTAGTCGTAGCGTTCGCCGACCACAGAGGCCTTGGCGATGCTTTCGGCTTCTTCATAGGGAATCTCCGCCGCTACGAGCATTTGAAATCCGCCTTCTTCCGGTTGCCCGTACTGAAATGCCGGGAGGGCGGCCGGGAGGGGCGTCACGGGTTTGGCCCCGATGACGATCCTGGGCTGTGTTTTTACTGTAATGGTGCTTTCAATCCGGCCGTTTTTATTCTCCAGGGGCGTAATAGCCATACCCTGCGGTTGGATCATCAGCCATGCCCGGTATTCCGGTGAAACCTCAATGGGGTCGAACATTTGGGTCCAGGCCGTCTGGACCCATTGCCGCATATTGAAGTTCTCGGCGATCTGCTGGTCGATGGCTTCCGTGATGGTAGATTTGAACTTGTTGAGCAGGAGATTGGCAATGCTGCCGACCGGCAGGCTGAGGACGCCCAGCCGCACTTTGGGCTTGGTGATCCACTCATAGCTGTCGATCCCGGTTTGGGTTTTGAGGTTCCAATCCGAACCGATATTAAAAACCGTTTTGAAATCAAAGGCGATTTCTCCGTCGGCGTCGACCTTGGCGATGCCGGCATCGTATTTGACGAAAACGGCCAGCGGGACCCGGTACCGGATGGTGTCTTCCGTCAGGCTGAGCGTTATATCCTCTTTCTTTTCGGCGCGCAGCATCATATCGTCGCCGTCATTCAGGTCCTTATCCTCATAGATTACTCCAGAAAGCTGCTTGTTGAGCATTTTCTCAAGCGCCTTCATTTCGATATGGATCGGAATATTCAGATTGGAGATGTATTCCCCGGTTTTTTCGTCGTAAAATTCTTGCGGTCGCACCGGTTGAGTGGTTTTACAGCCAAACAGGCCTGCTATAATAACAAAAAAAGCCATGTATTTTTTCATATCCGGCTGAATTCATTTTGATTCGCGTAAAATTAGCGGGACTTATCCATTTTCCGGTTGGAATCGCGCAAATAAGTTTGCCGCGGGGTACAGTTCCGGTCCCAATTCAAGGCCTGAAAACGGGGTTTGCAACCCTGATTCAAATACACTGTCTTTGATTCCGAAAGTTAAACGCAAAATAGTATGAAAGCGACTGTATTAAGCATGGTTCTTTGCTCCGTGTTTACGCTGGGGAATAGTGCCCTTGCGCAAAAAGTGGCGAAGCAGTCGGATTGTGAGGATGGAAGGGCGTACCTCAATATTCGCACCAATACGATCTCAGAAGAAAAGGCGGAGATACTGGGGTTCCGCAATGCCTACGGCAGCTATGTCAGCGAGGTCCATCCTGCCGGCGCCGGCCATGATGCCGGCATTCTGCCCTTTGATTACCTGTACGGTATCAATGAAATGAGGACCAGTGACGACGAGGACCTGACGGATCTGCTCGGCTATTTCCACCCTGGAGAACAGGTAACGATCCACCTGTTCCGGGACGGCCGGGCAATGTCCATCAACACGGTCCTGGGAAAGTACCAACGTTGGCCATCCGCCCGGAAAGACACGTTCCTGGGGGTCAGCCAAGCGGATGAGGACGATGATGAACAGGCCGGAGTGGTGGTCGAAATCGTATCCCGTTCGACCGCCGAAGGGATGGGCCTGAAAGACGGCGACCGGATCCTGTCCATCAACGGGCACCCTGTTGTCGACTGGGAGGACATTACCACCGCCGTCCCCCTGTCGGACCCGGGCGACCCCGTGGAAGTGGTGGCGGAACGCTACGGAAGAAAGATCACCTTGTCGGGGTTGTACAAAAGCCGGACAGGCGCCTCTGCCGCATCAGAAAACAGGATGCTGGCCCTGGACGGAAATCTGGAGATCAAACAAAAAGAGGAATATGCCTTTCTGGGCATCAATAGCGTGAACCTGACCAAGGAAAAGGCGATGAAACTGGGTTTTGATAACATTTACGGCAGCTACGTCACCAGCGTCATTCCGAATACGGCAGCTGACAGGGCCGGAATCCAGGCCTTCGACTACATATACGGGGTGGATGAATACCGGACGGGGGCCGACCAGTCCCTTTCTTCCATTCTGCATAAATACAATCCCGGCCAGCGGGCATCCGTCCAACTGGTCCGCCAGGGCAGAAACAGGTCCCTGCCGGTTGTGCTGGGCCGCCGGAATGAAGAGGGCCGCAGCGCAGAGCGCGACAAATGCGAAAAACCCTTCCTGGGGATCAGGGCCAGCCACGACATGGCTACCGAACACGGGATCAGGGTTGATATCGTTGAAAATTCAACGGCCGAAGAAATGGGGCTGGAAGACGGCGATATCATTGTGAAGATCAACGGTTTTTCCATGGTGGACTGGGAAGACATTTCCACGGCGATCGACAATATGCAGGTCGGCGAAACCATCAAACTGGAGATCCTGCGGGGCAACCGCCGGATGGATGCCGCCGAGCCCATCAAATCCTATTGCGATACCAAAATCACGACCATCACCGACTGGGTATGGGACGTAACCCCAAAAACCGTAATCGCCACCAACCGGCTGGACATCAAAAATGTCAAGGTGATTATCACCGACGCGCCGGGAAAAGAAGTGGAGGATCTGCGCCGGAAATTCGGGCTTGACCTCAGGGGGCAGCGGGAGCTGGAAATCCGGAACATCCAACTCGTGCCCAATTCCTCCCAGGGTTTGTTCAAGCTGAGCTTTGAGCTTCCTTCCAGCGGACAGACCGTTGTGAAGGTCATCAACAGCCAGGGCAGGTTGATCTATAAATACGATATGGGCACCTTCCAGGGCGATTTCAGCGATAACCTGGACATCATCCAGAACGGCGAAGGCACTTATTATCTCAGCATCCAGCAGGATGCCCGCGCCTCCGCCAGAAAGATAATTTTATCCAAAGCGTAGTCATATAATACCGGAACGCTTGTTCCAAATTACCCGATTGAAATCCGGTTGGCCCGAAACGCAGGTATCCATGCAGGGCCAGACCGGATTTTTTTATGCCCTGCCCAGGGGTTTATTTTCCCTCAGGAGTGCCATTTTGTCATGTTTTCCCTTATCTTTGCGCCTGTTTTCGAACCATTCCCGGTTTTGTTCTATTATATTTAAGCAATGGTCAAAAAAAACGATCCTGACCGTTGTTAAGCCGGGTCCGCCGGGAGATCTTCCGGTCCAAATGAAATAAATCATGTACGACGACAATCCTACGCTGGTAGGTATCGATAAACCGCACGATGAGAACAGGCAGGGAGAAGCATTCTTCCCCGGGGCCGAAGGGCTTCCGCATACCGGCGGCAAGCATTTTTACATCGAAAGCTACGGCTGCCAGATGAATTTCAGCGACAGCGAGATCGTTGCTTCCATCCTGGCGGAAAGCGGCTTTTCGCCCACCCGCAACGTGGAAGAGTCCGACCTCATCCTGATCAACACCTGTTCCATCCGGGAAAAAGCCGAAGAAACCGTCCGCAAACGCCTCCAGTACTTCAATCAGGTCAAAAAACATCGCCCCGGCGCCCTGATCGGCGTGTTGGGTTGCATGGCCGAGCGCCTGAAAGGCAAGCTCCTCGAACAGGAAAAGCTGGTGGATCTGGTGGTCGGCCCGGACGCTTACCGGGATTTGCCGACATTGGTCGGAACCGCCGAAGACGGCAACCGCGGCATCAATGTCATTTTGTCCAGGGAGGAAACCTATGCCGATATCGCTCCCCTGCGGCTGGATTCCAACGGCGTAACGGCCTTCATTTCCATCATGCGCGGGTGCGACAATATGTGCTCCTTCTGCGTCGTGCCGTTCACCAGGGGAAGGGAAAGAAGCCGGGATGCCTTCAGCATTGCCGCCGAAGCGACCGACCTGTTCGAACGGGGCTTCCGCGAAGTCACCCTGCTGGGGCAAAATGTGGATTCCTACCACTGGGACAACCCCGAGACCGGACAAACCGTCACTTTCGCCAACCTCCTGGAAACAGTAGCCCTCGTGCACCCCGAACTGCGCGTCCGCTTCTCCACCTCCCATCCCAAGGATATTACGGATGAGGTGCTCCATACCATGGCCAGATACGACAATATCTGCAAGTATATCCACCTGCCGGTACAGTCGGGCAACAGCCGTATCCTGGAATTGATGAACCGGACCTATGACCGGGATTGGTATATGGACAAGGTGCGCAGAATTTACGAGATCATGCCGGATTGCGCCATCTCCTCGGATATGATCGCAGGATTCTGCTCCGAAACGGAGGAAGAGCACCAGGACACCCTCAGCATGGTCGAATTTGCCCGCTACAGCATGTCTTACATGTTCTTCTATTCCGAAAGGCCGGGCACGCTGGCGGCGCGCAAATACCCCGACGATATTCCGATGGAAGTTAAAAAACGCCGCCTGCAGGAAATCATTGAGCTGCAGACAAAGATCTCCTATCAACACAATATCAACGACGTAGGTAAAGAATTCAAGGTATTGATCGAAGGCGATTCGAGGCGATCCGATCAGGAATTCAAAGGTCGCAACACGCAGAACAAGATGGTCATTTTCCCCAAAACCGGCGATTACAAACCCGGCGACTACGTCCGGGTCAGGATCCTGGAAGCAACCAGCGCTACCTTGCTGGGGCAAGTCGTCGCCTGAAGAAAAAAGACCTTTTCACCCTGCATCATCCAGAACAGCATCCATTTTAATGGCCAATAACGAACTTCAAACCATAAAACAACGCTACGGCATCATCGGTCGGAATGAGGCCCTTGACCGCGCGTTGAGCACTGCCCTGCGGGTAGCCAATACCGATCTTTCCGTATTGATCACCGGGGAGAGCGGAACCGGCAAGGAGATCTTTTCCCGGATCATACACGATAACAGCATCCGGAAACACAACGGCTTCGTCGCCATCAACTGCGGGGCCATCCCGGAAGGCACCATCAATTCGGAGCTTTTCGGTCATGAGAAGGGCGCGTTCACGGGCGCTACCGGCGAACGAAAGGGGTATTTCGAAACCTACAACGGCGGTAGCATTTTTCTGGACGAGATCGGGGAAATGCCGCTGGATACCCAGTCTTTCCTTTTGCGGATCCTCGAAACCGGCGAATTTATCCGGGTCGGCTCTTCGAAGACCCTCCACACGGACGTCCGCATTATCGCCGCCACCAATGTCGACCTGGGCGAGAACATCAAAAAAGGGAAATTCAGGGAAGACCTGTTCTACCGGCTGAACACGGTACCCATCCACCTGCCGCCCTTGCGCGAGCGCCGCGAGGATATTTACATGCTGTTCCGGAAGTTTGCCATAGATTTCGCTGAAAAATACAGGATGGCGCCCATCCAGATGGATGCCGAAGCCAGAAGGCTGCTCGAAAATTATTCCTGGCCCGGCAACATCCGGGAGCTCAAAAACGTGGCGGAGCAGATTTCGATCCTGACCGAAGACCGGGAGATCGATTCCCAAAGTCTGGCGGACCTCGTACCGGTATTGATGAACCGGAACCTGCCGGCCATCCATGCCTCCAACGGCATGGATCCCACTTCGATCAACGAAAGGGAGATCCTTTACAAGGTCCTGTTCGAAATGAAAAACGACCTCCGGGATCTCAAATCCCTGATCAGGGAGCTGATCCAGAACAACGACCTGCAGGTATCCGATCCGGTCCGCGTGAAAGGCCTGCTGGCGCCGACAACCGCCCTGGCCCGGCAACCCGCTTTTCCGGAAGGGTTTCACGAGGTGCACGAGGCCGAAAGCCTGACCGAAGAGGACGCGGAAGATGCCATAACGACCATGGTGGTCAACAACGGAGGCCGCGCCGGTTACGCGCCTGTGGAAACGATCGACGAGAACCTTTCGATCTCCGAGCACGAAAAGGAACTCATTAAAAAGGCGCTGAAAAAACACCAGGGCCGCCGCAAGGAAGCCGCCCAGGATCTCGGCATCTCGGAAAGAACGCTCTACCGAAAAATCAAGGAATACGACCTGTAGACCGCTAATTTGCTCTCCCGCATATGTCCAACTACAAGGATTACTGGCAATATCGCATCACACCGGAAACACCGCAAAAGGCGGCGCTCGCCGACCTGCTGGGCAGTCTTCCCTTCGAAGGGATCGAAGAAACCGAAACCGAATTGCTGGCCTACGCCCCTATCGAAGAAGACGGCGAAGAACTGGTCCGCCGGCTGATCGAACTCCAGTCGGTAGTTCCTTTTCAGTTCGAACGGGAATGGTTTCCGGGCCAAAACTGGAACGAGGTCTGGGAATCCAATTTCCAGCCGGTCGCCGTCGATGATTTCTGCCATATCCGGGCGCTATTCCATACACCCCGGCCGGATGTCCGGCACGAAATCATTATTCAGCCCCAAATGGCGTTCGGCACCGGTCATCACGAAACGACCTATATGATGATGCAGACCATGTCGGCCCTGGAATTCAACGGAAAAAACGTCCTGGATTTCGGCTGCGGCACCGGCATTCTCGGCATACTGGCCGCCAAACTGGGCGCTGCGTCCATCATCGGGGTGGACATTGAAAAGCCGGCGTTTGAGAATACTCAGGAAAACCTTGAACTGAACCGGACAGAAGGATTTGAAGTGCGGCTGGGCGACCTCGACGCCGTGCCGGAAACCGGTTTTGACATCCTGCTTGCCAATATCAACAGAAATGTAATTTTAGCCACCCTGCCTGCGTTATATCAGAAACTGAAAACCGGCGGGACCCTGCTCGTTTCCGGCATCCTGACCAAGGAAAAAGACCTGGTCAGCGGCGCCGCAGCCGATGCGGGATTCAGGCTCGCATCCGCCATGGAACGCGGCGACTGGTCCTGTTTCAGGTTTGAAAAATAGCAGTATTTTCACCCGCTTTTTCAATTTGCGATCTATGAAGCGTATCTACCTCCTGGGCCCCGCCCTCCTGTTGTCCCTTTTCCTATCCGGCCAGCGGCTGGAAGAGTTCTCAGCCGATCAGGGTTCTTTCATTTCCGAATTGGGTTCGTTCATGACCTCCAGCAAAACCGTGGTCATGGAAGAACAATACAAGGCGTTTGAAAAGACCTTCAAGGGCGGCCAGTTCAACGAGACCGAAACGGGGCTGATCCAACAGACGATGAACAAAATGCTCAAACATCGCCTGTCCGCCAATCCTCACTTCAGGAGTTATCTCGATCTCCTGATGACCCTCAAAAGCACAAACCAGTCGCCGGAGCGGTTCCAAACCTGGCATGCCATCATTAACAACATGCTGGACAACGAAGCCGATTTCAGCCCGCAGCAACTCAGCGACTTCCTGTCCTTTTCCGTCGACTTCCTCAACCGGCAGGCGCTCCGGTACAGCACCCTGGGTACTTCCTGGTATGCCCGTACCGACAATTACCAACTCAAATACGAAGGCAAGGAGCCCGTCCTGGATTTTCCCGATCTCACCCTGGTCGCTGCCAGGAATCAGGACTCCATCCAGATCACCGGCACAGCGGGCAGGTTCAAGCCCCTGTCCGATACCTGGGAAGGCAAGAAAGGGAAAGTGACCTGGGAGCGGCAGGGCCTCGACGCCGATGTCTATGTGGACCTCGGTCCCTTCACCTTCGAAATGCAGAAGAGCCTTTACGAAGTGCCGGAGGCCAAACTGCACTACCCGCTGTTCTTCGGCAGCAGGGTCATCACCGGCAGTTTCAGCGATAAGCTGGTTTCCTCTTCCGAAGCCAAAGACGCCTCTTATCCCCGGTTTGAATCCCGGGAAAAGATCCTGGAGATCGACAATTTCGGCAAAGGCATCAAATTCAGGGGCGGCTTCAAATTGCTCGGCACAACGATCTACGGTATCGGGAGCCGTGAAGACAAAGCGTCCCTCACCCTGATGGACGACGCCAACCGGCCCGTTTTCGAGGGTAAGGCCGAACAGTTCGCCGTCAAGCGGGAAGACCGCATTGTAGCCGAACGGGTGGAATCGGTCCTTTATTACGGCAAAGATTCCATCTACCACCCTTCCGTCAACGTCCGTTACATCATTCCCAAACGGGAGATCCAGCTCACCCGGGGCGAACGCGGCAGCGACCGGAACCCGTTTTTCAGCTCGGTCCACAACGTCAACATCAAGGCCGACAACATCAACGTTTATCTCGACGGCGATTCCATTGTCATCGGCAAGCCGACGGTCAGCATCGCCACCAAAAGCGACGTGTTCTTTGAGTCGCTGCATTACTTCCGCAAAAAAGATTACGAAAGGATACAGAATATCGCCTCCGCTAACCCGCTGGCCATCATGAAAGCCACGGTGGAACGGGAAAACGAAAATCCCATTAAAGCCGACCTGCTGGCCCAGCGGATCAACAAGAGCTTTACGGTAGACAATATCCTCAGCCTGCTGTACGACCTGGCCGCCCAGGGATTCATCAATTATGACGAGGAGAAAAAGGAGGTGACCGTCAAGGAAAAGGTCTTTCACTATGTGAAATCCAACCAGGGCGACTCCGATTTCGATGTCCTGAATATCCGCTCCTCCACCCAAGGGGTGAACGCCGTAATGAACATGCACGATCACTCCATCGCCATCGAGGGTATCGACAACATCGAGTTCAGCTCCAGGCAAAAGGTAGCCGCTATACCGCTCGGTCACCAGATCCTGCTGCGGGAAGATCGCAATATCGACCTGGACGGACGCCTGTTTGCGGGCTTCAGCCATTTCGAGGGCAAGGATTTTCACTTCAAATACGAAGACTTCCAGTTTCAGCTCGACTCGGTCCGCTATTTCGACCTTTACGTGCCGACCGGCAAACTGGACGACAAGAACCAACCCGTTGCCTTATCCATCGGCTCCCGGATCGAACACCTGGCCGGCACCCTGCTCATCGACGCGCCGCTGAACAAATCCGGCCGGGAAGATATTCCCACGTTCCCTTCCCTCCAGACCAAGGGCAATTCCTACGTCTTTTATGACAAGGACAGCACCCAGAGCGGCATTTACCAGCGGGATTCGTTCTATTTCCGGATCGACCCGTTCAGTTTTAACCGCCTGGACGGCTTTACGGCCAAGGACATCCAGTTCAAGGGCAATATGGTGTCCCACGAGATCTTCCCGGAATTCAAGGAGACCCTCCTACTCCGCAAGGAAGATCAGTCACTGGGCTTTGTCCATACCACGCCGGATAACGGTTATCCCGCCTATCAGGGCAAGGGCAACTATGTCGGCAAGCTGGACCTGAGCAACCGGGGCCTGCTCGGACAGGGCGCCCTCAAATACCTCGGCGCTTCCATCAATACCGAGGACATCGTCTTCAAACCGGAAGAAGCGACGGGTACGGCCGAAAAATTCAACCTGGAAGAGAACCGCAACCCCAAGGAGCAGATCCCGCAGGTGCGCGGCGAGGAGATCAGCATCCTCTGGCGCCCGTACAAGGACAGCCTGTACGTGACCCCGAAGGAAAAACCGTTCGACATGTACAAATCGGGGCACCACACCTTTACCGGCACCCTGATCCTCACACCCGGCGGTTTGAAGGGCAACGGCCTGCTCGACTGGAACGAAGCCAGCATGCGTTCAAAACAGCTGGCGTTCGGCGCTTATTCCGTTACAGCCGATACCACCAACCTGGGCATCAAGGCTTTTGACGCCGACGACCTGGCGCTGCGTACCGAGAACGTCAACGCTGATGTCGATTTCGACAAACAAATGGGCCTGTTCAAGGCCAACGACAAATTCCTGTATACCTCCCTGCCTTACAACCAGTACATCACCTCCATGAATGAGTTCACCTGGGATATGAAAGCCCGATCGATCGCATTCAATACCGAAGAAGGCAGCATGGGCACCTTTACCAGCATCCACCCCGATCAGGATTCCCTCCGGTTCCAGGGTAAAGACGCTTTTTACAACCTGGAATCCAGCCTGCTCCAGATCAGCGGAATACCGCATATCGTAACCGCCGACGCTTTTGTTTATCCGGACAGCGGGTACGTCGAGATCCAGAAAGGCGGCGTGATGACCCAACTGGAAAACGCCAGGATCATCGCGGATACCTCCAACAAATACCACGTGATCAACCGCGCCACCGTAAACATCCTCGGCCGGAGAAGCTATAAGGCTTCCGGTTTTTACGAATACAACGTCGGCGACCGCCAGCAGGAAGTCGAGTTCCAGAATATCGTCGGGATGCCCGGCGGGAAGGGCAAATATTCCGAAAAACGCTCCGTCACGCAGGCGGAAGGCACCGTCGCTGATACCGACACGTTCTACATCGATAAGAAAACCAGGTTCCAGGGGACCATATCCCTCAAAGCGGAATCCAAAAACCTGCAATTCGACGGATTTGCCCTGCTGGACGCCGACAAGCTGCCCGACCCCTATTGGTTCACCGTCAGCAGCGAGGGCGACCGGAAGGACCTGGCCATCAAATTCGATACCCCTAAAAGCCCCGACGGCGAACCGCTGGCTTCGGGCATTTACCTGAGCAAGGAATCCTCCAGGATCTACCCGAGGGCCATGCAACCGCTCTATTTCCGAAAGGACCGGCCGATCCTGCCGGTCAAAGGCGTGTTCAAATACCAGGCCGACAAGGATGCATTCGTTTTCGGCGATTCGTCCAAAGTCATCCGGCAGGAACTTAAGGGCAATCAGTTCGTCTTCAAAAATACCGACGGGACCGTACAGGGCGAAGGCAAACTGGAACTCTGCGAATCGATGAAATATGTCACGGTTTCGGCAGGCGGGGTCATCAGTTCCGCATTTCCGCCGCCCAAGCCGAAGGAAGACCCCAACATGATGTCGGCTGAGCCGGAACAAGAGAACATGATGTCGGCCGAACCGGATACGGCCGCGGCCAAAGTCCCGGAAATCGTTGAAATACCGACCACGGCCGAGATCATGGCCGGTTTGCAGCTCAACGTGCCGGAATCCCTGATGAAGATCATCTCCACGGATATCAAGTCATCGGCTTTTGACGCGCGCTCCATTTCCTTCCTCACCGATCTGGATTTCTACCGGAAAGCGGCCAGCGAGGTCTTCCCGCCCAGCAAGGAATTCCAGGAGGGTTTATTGGGGCTGAGCTCGGGCTATCTCGACCTGCCGTCCAAAGTGAACACGTTCACCTTGTTGTTCAGCAAAATGAAACTGAAGTGGGATTCCGATTACCAGTCGTTTGTGACCACGGATAAGAACATCGGCCTGATCAGCATCAACGGAGAGTCCATCAACAAGATGCTGACCTGCTACCTGGAGTTCAAGATGCCGTCCATCGACAACGACGACCGGTTGTACGTCTACGTCAAGTCGCCGAGCGAACTGTTCTATTTCTTCGGCTTCAAACAGGGCATTCTCAGCATTACCTCCAACAACCCGGCTTTCATGGAGGCCTTGGAAGGGCTGAAAAGCAAGGACAAGATCATCAAGATGCCGGACGGCGAAACCTTCGAGATCCAGTCGGTCGAACCGGGAACGGCTACGGCTTTCATCCGGCGGGTGGAAGCGGCCAAGAAATAACCTGAACAGAGAACAGACGTGCAATTAGCAGAAAGAATAGCGTTGCTGGCCCGCCTGGGCGACTACCTTCGCAGCAAGGATGAACGATTGGAAGCGGTGATCCACAGGACCGCCCATACCAACCTTTGGTTCACCAAGGAAAACCAGTGGAAGGCGGTGGATGCCATCGCGGAGCAGTGGCTGAGGTTTGAGAAGCTGGACCAATGGCTCGGCAATTACGATATCCCGGCTGAAAGGACCGCGAGGAAGGTAGGGCTTGTCCTGGCCGGCAATATCCCGCTGGTGGGTTTTCACGATGTGATCTCCGTCTTCGCCACCGGCCATACGGCCATGATCAAGCTCTCGGAGAAAGACCCGCATTTGCTGCCTTTTCTGGTGAAGGTGATGACGGAAATGGACGAGCGGGCAGCGTCCTGCTTTCAATTTGCAGAAAGGCTGGAAGGCTTCGACGCCGTGATCGCTACGGGCAGCAACAACTCCTCCCGCTACTTTGAGGCTTATTTCGGAAAATACCCCAATATTATCCGCCGGAACCGGAACGGGGTCGCTGTCCTGACCGGCCTGGAAACGCCGGAAGAACTGGCGGCGCTCGGCGAGGATATCTTCCGGTACTTCGGGCTGGGTTGCCGCAACGTTTCCAAACTCTACGTACCGGAAGGTTACGATTTTGAGCCTTTACTGGAAAGCCTGCACGAATACCGCCAAATTGTGCTCCACGACAAATACAAGAACAACTTCGACTACAACACCGCCATCGCCATGTTGAATAAAACGGCATACCTCTCCAACGGGTGCCTGGTGTTGATGGAGGATCCCGGCATCGTTTCACCGATTGCCGCGGCGTATTACCAATTTTACAGCGATATCGAAACCGTGGAGAAAGAGATCCTGGACCGATCGGAAGAGATCCAGCTGGTGGCTGCCCGGCCGGGCGTCCTCAACGCCCCTACCCTGCCTTTCGGGGCGGCTCAGGAGCCGGAACTGTGGGATTATGCGGATGGGGTGGATACGGTAGCGTTTCTGCTGGGGCTTAAATAATTCAGGAGGCAACTTGTGAAGTTGCCTCCTGAGTTCAGGATGGAAGTTCCTATTTGAACACCACCTTCTTCGCGATCACACCCTCCTCAAATTTCAGCTTGACCAGATAAAGGCCCGGCGGTACGCCGTTGCGGTCAACCCGAACCAGGTTGTTCTGGATGTTCTGAAGGTTTTGCACCAATCTGCCGTTGAAGTCATAGACCTGCAGGCTTTGAATGGGGTGTTCTGCCGGCGATTCGACCAGGACAAAATCAGGCGCCGGGTTAGGCGATACATTGACCTTGATCTGATTGTCGTTCAGCAGTTCTTCCGTGCCAACCGTGAGGTTGAGCGCCAGGTATGCCCTGGGGGCAAAATACCCCATGATGGTATCGACATACAAACGCCCCTTGGTTGCACTCATGTTGGCATTATTGAACAGGCCAACCTGATGATAGCTCCCCAGGCCGCTCGGGTGAGCGATAGCGCTCCAGATTGCCGGATCCCACCAGGTCCAGGGGTCGCCTTCTTCCTGCCCGTAAATATTCGTGGCGCGAATAAAGGGATAAAGCCCTTCCTCGTAATCGTGATTTGCCGATGCGGAACCTGCCTTGGCGCCGTCCGTATAAACCTTGAAATCCGGGAACGCGTCATCCACCCCTGAGAAAACGTCGTTATTCCCCAGGTCATTTGCTTTGGTAGCGACCTGGTGGCCGCCCTGGACCTCCACGATCGGGTCGCCGGTAGTCGGCACGATCAGTACGGCGGATTCATACGGCGCAAACGGGTCGGTCGGCACCTGATAGGTGATCATCGGCACATCGCCGTCTTCCAGCCAGGAAATGTCGGCCAACGCACCGCCCATATTCACGCACAGCTGAAACGCGGAAGAATACCCCACATGGTTTGGATAACACAAGGTATCGTTCGGCGGCAGCGGCGGCAGACCGGTCGGCGGCGTGACACCGACGGAGGTGCCGTAGATGTCCCCGTTATAGGGCGGGGCAACCATCGGTTCCAGCGTAGCGGGGTTGCCGTCCAGGTCGGTCAGGAATTTGCCGGGAGGCGTGGTGGTGGTAGCCACTTCAATGAACTTGTCGAAGGTAGCTGCGGCAAGGGAGACATACCCGCCGGTACCGATACCCCAGACCACGATCCGGCTGGTATCCACACCGTAGGAATTCTCATTCTCGACATAGTCCTTTTTGAAATAGCGGATCGCCGTACGGGTGTCCTGGATCCCGCGGTAGGCGGCCTGGATCAAGCCCAGCGCGCGCTCCGGTTGGGTTTCAGCCGTCGGGTTCCAGCCCAGGCGGTAGTCGATCGCAGCGACGCAATACCCCAGTTTCGCCAGCCGATGGGCTATTTCAACGTTGACAGAATCCGTCCTGGCGCCTGTTGTCGACTGGTTAAGCTGGATCGGCAGGAAGTTGCCGGTATGGATCAGGATCACCAGCGGCCTTTCTGTTTCGTCATCGTTCTTTGGTTCATAAAAATCAAACTTGAGCGCTTCGGGAATGGCCTGGCCGACAACAGGCAGAAGCAGTATAGTGGCATTAACGCCGTAAGTCAGGTCCGAGGTAACCTGCACTTCCGGGAAAGTCTCCGTCAGATACCTTTGCCCCCAGGAGGTCAGGGGGATCAGCATCAGGGATAAAATTCCAATAAAAAGAGTGTTGATTTTTTTCATAGACGCGATTTTTATAGGAAACAAGTTAGATAATTACCTTTTCTGGAATTCATACACCAGGGAAATGTACGCCAGCCTGCCGATCCGCGGACCGCCGTAAGCCTGGAATTGTTTATTGTCCAGCACGTTGGAGGCGCCGATCTTGACCGTGGTCTTCAGCTTTTCGAACCGGTTATTGACCTGTACGTCGAGCAGATCGTACGACGGGACCTGGCCCGTGAATTGCGGCGACCCTTCGAACAGGAAGCCGTCGATCCATTTGTAGTTGACGTTGAACCCGAAGTTCTTCAACCTGAACACGCCCAGGTCCAGCGGGATATCCCGTCCGCTCAGGCCCAGGTTGTATTTGTGCTCCGGCGTATTGAATGCCGGTATGATCGGGTCGTCCTCAAAAGCCTTATTGAGCTTGTTCCAGGAATAATTCCCGGAGAACATGTAATACCGCTTGAAGTAATAATTCAGCCCGATAGAAAAACCCTGGGTCGTGACCTGGTTGATGGAATTGGCCGAATACCGGAAGATCCGGATCCGTGTCGGACGGCCGCTGACCGGATCCAGCGTCAGCTTACCGCCGATATTGTACCCCAGGAAATCGTCGTAGATATTGTAATAATACCCGGCGTCGACATATAGTTTATTGAACAGGGTTGTGCGGTATCCGACCTCGAATGTCTTGACCTTTTCCGGCCGGACCGGGTCGATATCGAAGTATTTCAGGCTGCTGGACTGCAAGGTAGCCAAAAATTCCTTAACGGATTCCAGGTCTGCCAGTCCCTGTACCCCATCCAGGTTGCCCGACAAGGTGGCCCGGCCCACGTTCAGGAACAGGTACTGGTCCGTAAGGGTCGGGTTGCGGATGGCGGAAGAGAACGAAAACCGCAAAAAATTGCTGGCTGAAGGCTTGTACACGATGGAGGCCGCAGGAGAGAAGATCCAGTTGAAATTCTCGTTCTTGTCGGCCCGGAAAGCTGCGCTGAGTTTGAGGCGCTTGTCCCACAGGTTCTTCTCGATCCCCGTATACAGGCCGTATTCGAAGTTGGTGATCTTCACGCCCATCGTGTCATAGAATACGGTGCCTTCTGATTTGGGCGTGTACAGGCGGGCGTTGGCCCCGACCGTGATGGCATCGGTAAAGGAGGGCGTGAATTTGTACTCGCCGTGCACATGATAAAGCGATGATTTATCGAAAAACAGCGAACCGCCTTCCGTGCGTTTTTTGCTGGTAATTTCCCGGAATTCTTCATCGAAACGGGTTGTTCCGGGCTGATAAAAGTCTACCGTAGAGGTGGGCAGGCTTTGCAGGTTGGCCTTGGCTTCCGCCTCTGAGTGCCACCTGACCAGGTCGTCGTGGTGGGCATCGAGGTATTGCAGGGCCTTGTCCCGGTCGAAGGTAGCCGTGATCTGGCCGGTGACCGGGTCCACCATAACCACCAGTTTGGGGAATTCATCGTCGCTTTTGATCTGGGGTGAAACGTTCGCCTGCCAGTAAGCGACATAGTCCTGCGCCCAGCGGGTATTGGTTTTGGCGCTGTCCTGCAACAACAAGGCGGTCAGGTACGGGTCGTAGGAATCCCCTGCGTCTTCGGTTGAGCTGTAAGCCCGGATAAAGAATTTATCACGTTTTCTGAATTCGATCCGGTTCTGGTAAAAGAGGATATTCTTCAGGCTGAACCGGTTATCGCCCTGATAGACCGTGGTGCCGGTACCGACGCTGGATCCGAGGATCAATTCGGGCGAATCGTCGGCCTTGGCGGGGTTGGTGCGCAGATAGATGGACGCATTGGCCTTGATGTTCCGGGTATTGTAATCGACCAGGTCGACTTCCTTGTAGCCTGTGCGGTGGAAGATGCCGATGCCGGGATAGGTATGCAGGTCAACCGTGGAGTAATCGAATGCTGCGGCGTATTCGTCGCCGTAAATGTTCACGGCGTCATACCGGCCGGGGTTGTCCACACCGGTCCGGGTATCGTAAACCGGGTCGTAATTCGTCGCTTCCCAGTCGTTGGCGCTGAGGTAGGAAAAGTTGATCTTATACCCCAGCAGGTCCTGGCCTTGCTTGTTTTTCACGGCATCGGCCCACCGGAAACCGGTTTCCACCAGGCTTCGTTCGCCGAATTTGACCATAGCGGAAAGGCCTTTGGTGTAGAATGGGTTTTTGGTTTCCATGCTGACCACGCCGTTGAAGGCGCCCGGGCCGTAGAAAGCCGAGCTTGCGCCCACGACCAGATCGACCTTGATCACATCCAGTTCGGGGGATCCCAGGAAGTTGCCCAGGGAAAAATTAAGGCCCGGCGACTGGTTGTCCACTCCGTCGATGATCTGCAGGGAGCGCACGGGGCTGGTGCTGTTGAACCCGCGGGTGTTGATGATCTTGAACCCGAGGCTGGCGGCGGTGAGATCGACCCCCTTCAGGGCGCCCAGGCCGTCGTAAAAGTTGTCGGAAGCAGTTTGTTTTATGGCAAGAGCATCCAGGGACTCAATGGTGAGCGGCGCCGCTTTCTGCTTTTCGGAAATGCGCTGGCCCTTTACTTCCACCACTTCCGTCGTGATGGCTTCAGCGCCCAGCTTGATCTTCAGCGGTTGATCCGTATTGGTGATGTCCATTTCCAGCAAACCGTAGCCGGTATAAGAAAAAACAACCGTAACGGGAAGGGCTTCATCCGTTCTCAATTCAAACGCGCCGTCGAAATCTGTAACCGTGCCTTCGCCGGTACTCTTCACCAGAACCGTCGCGCCGATCAGCGGTTCTCCCGTATCGTTGTCCGTGATCTCACCGCGAATGACCGTTTGCGCGTTCAGGCCAGAAGAAAGTAAAAAAATCAAAATAATGTTTAGGCAAAGGGCATTGTATACAAATTTCATAAAAGTGGCGTGTGTGTAAGAAAACATTTGTTTTGGCAAGGCCAAATTAATGAAATTTCAATTACTCCGTGAATATTTGTTTACAATTAATTTACGGCCGACTATAAAAGGGTGGTAGCCAGTGAAAAACCCAGCCCCAGCAAAATGGTCAGCACCTTGCGGAAGGAGATGGCATGTTTGCCTGGCGAGTCGGATTCAAACAGGATCGTGGTGGAAATATGGAGGAATGACCCGATCACAAAGGCCAGCAGCCATTGGATCTGATCCAGGGATAAGGTCATGAAAGAGGACAACAGGGCCCCGAGCGGCGACATCAGGGCAAAACACCCGAGACAGGCGAAGACAAAGGTCTTCCTGAAGCCGGAATGCAGCAGCAGCGCTGCCAGGGCAAAGGCGGCCGGCGCCTTGTGCAGGGCCACCCCGATCAGCAGATGCGTCCCTTTCAGGTGGTCGGTGCCATGGGTGACCGCTTCGTGCAAATGACCGTAATGGCTCAGGGGCATGCCCTCAATGAAAGCGTGCAGGCAAAGCCCGGCCATGACCTGTACGGCAAACCCTTTGCGCGCATGATGGCGCCCGTGGATATGGCCGTGTTCAACGCCCTGGGAAAGCTGTTCGAGCAGCAACTGTACGAAAAAGCCGGCCAACAGCCAGTACCCGACCTTGTGGCTCGCTCCGGTCATCACTTCCGGCAGGAGATGGAGCACCGTAATCCCCAGAATATACGCCCCGCTGAAGGACAGGACCATCGGCAGCAACGAACCCGCCCTTTTATGGAGGTAATACCCCACCAGGCCGCCGCCTGCCACCACGCTGATCAATAAGAGATATCCCCAGAGGGTCATTTTTTTAGTTGTAAGTTGTTAATCGTAACGGCCCTTAGGCATATAAGTTCACATCCGTTTTTCATTGCAATTGCGCTTTGCGCCAATTCCAATAGGCTCTTCTTATGTGTCCTTATGATTCTATTGTGGTAAAATTATTTGAACAATGGTTTTGAAAAAACTACTGTTCATTCAAAATGCTGACCTTATCCCACTTCCTGTAGAAATAAGCGACCAGTGCGCCGATCCCGGCGCCCAGCAAGGCCCCGCAGATCACGTCCAGCGGAAAATGGACCCCAACGTATACCTGTCCGTAAGCTATGCTGGCGGCCCACAGGGCCAGGGGCCACCGCCAGCGCCGGTATCGCCGGCCCAGGGTACCGATTAAGAAGAACGCCAGCGCGAAGTGGTTGGTTGCATGGGAGGACGTAAAGCTGTATCCGCCGCCGCAGGGAACGAGCAAATGGACGCTTTCCTCCAAACCGGGGGTACGGCAGGGCCGGAGCCGCTCGACATTTTTTTTGAACAGCTGGCTGCTGACCGGGTCGGAAACGGCCACCGCAGCGCCCATGAAAAGGATCAGGACCAGGCCGCGCCATTTATAGCGCCAGACCGACCAGGCCGTCAGGGCCAGGTAAAACGGGACCCAGAACAGTTTCTCCCGCCACAGCGGCATGACCGCATCCAGCCAACCGGTATGCCATTGGCCGTTGATCAGCCGGAATAATTGTTCGTCCCAATGCAAAAGCAGATCCATTCCTTGCCGCGTTTTTGAGCCTATCCAAAGGGCAAAGAAACGGTTTTTTGCCACACTACTGGACAAAATGAGCACAGTGGGAGACTTAGGGAGGGAGAGAGTGGGTGAAGGCATTGCTTTTTACCCACTCTCTCCCTCCCTCGCTCTCCCCGTCTTTGCCCTTTTTGCAAAAATGTCCAGTAGTATGGTTTTTTGCACAAGATCATTCAATGCTGAGCTTGAATTCCACCCGCCGGTTCAGCTGGCGGCCCGCCGCTGTCTTGTTGGTCGCCACCGGCATGGTTTCCCCGAATCCGGCGTGTTTCAGGCGTTCAGCCGCGATCCCCTGTTTGACCAGGTAGTCGTAGCAGGCCTGCGCCCGCTTTTCTGAAAGCCCCTGGTTGAGCTTGTCCGATCCCTGGCTGTCGGTATGCCCTTCGATCGAAAGGTGGTAATAATCGTATTCCTTGAGGATGTCCGCGATCTCGCTGAGGGTCTTCAGGGAGGCTTTTTTAAGGGCGGCCTTGGCGGTTTCAAACTGGACTGCCTTGGTCGCCAGATCGAGCACCTTGCGCTTTTCCTCGGGCAGCGGCGGGCAGCCGCCGTTGTCTTTTTCGCCGGCCGTTTCCGGGCAGTGGTCATCGATATCCGCGACGCCGTCCTTATCCGCATCCGGGCAGCCGCCGAGCTCGCCCGCTAATTCAGGACAACGGTCATCCGGGTCGGCAACGCCGTCGCCGTCCGTATCCGGGCAACCTTTGAAGGCTTCCGTGCCCGCAATATCCGGGCAGCGATCGTCCTCATCGGCGATACCGTCCTTATCCGCATCGGCAAACGGACAGCCTTTGAATTGTTCGAAACCCGAAACATCCGGGCATTCGTCGTCTTTATCGGGTATGCCGTCGCCGTCGGTATCCGGGCAGCCTTTGAAGGCTTCCAGGCCGGCCAGTTCCGGGCATTCGTCGTCCTTGTCCGCGATATTGTCGCTATCGGCATCCGGGCAGCCCTGGGTGGCTTCCGGTCCGGGGTCCGTCGGGCAGGCATCCAGGAGGTCCATGGTCCCGTCGCGGTCCGTGTCCGGGCAACCGCTCTGTTCGATCAGACCCGCCACTTCCGGGCAGGCGTCTTCCAGGTCTTCCACGCCGTCGCCGTCCGCATCCGGGCAGCCCTGGGCCGACGCTTTGCCGGGTACGCGCGGGCACTTGTCGTCCTTGTCCAGGATCCCGTCGCCGTCGACATCCCAGCGGCCGAGGCGCCAGCCCAACGCCAGTCCGGCAAAAGCATACCAATCCTTATCGTTGGGATTGCCGGCAAAACTGACGCCGTCCAGGTGGTCGGAAAAAGCCGTCCGCACCCCGAATTCGGCGTTGAGAAAACTGTTCCTGCCGAGGTCTTTGCGAAGGCCCACACCGACCGGCATGGTCCAGAACCCCCGGTTCAGTTTCGCCTTCTGGTCCCGGCGCGCCTGCGGCAACAGGCCGTCATCCACAATATTGGAAAAATCGGGTTCTACTTTACCCTGGAGGCGGCCGAAGCCGGTAAAGAGGTAGGGCGACCAGATCCGGCGCAGCACATTGCCTTCCGTGATCCGTTTTCTTCCCCAGGGTTCCCATATAAAGGCAAGGGCGGCTTCGCCCATGGTGGTCTCAAAGGTTGCCTTGCGGTACAATCTCACCCAGTTGTCTTCCGGGAAATTATTGTCATCGCCGGTGATTTTGGAGCCGGACAACCCGAGGCGCAAGCTCCAGCCCGGGCTCAACCGGTACCCGAACTGGACCCCGGCCATCGGTTTGGTTTCCGACCAGACGGGCCACTCGCTTGGAGCCAGATCGCCCAAATAAAACGAAGCGCCGCCGGTCAGGCCTATTTCCCACTTAGGCTGGGCGGATACAACATAGGCCGACAGCACGGCCAGTGCAAATACGATCTGAATCCTCATGGCATGTAGCTTTTTCTCAATAGTGTGTAATATGTTCATGTTTATGGATCGGGCCCATGGAAAACAAAAGTATATAAAAGGTTCTGATGGCCCGGCCGTTTGCGACCTGATCAAAACAAAAATCTTGCAAATTGACAAAATGCAGGCTTTCCGGTGCACTGCGGCACGGATCGTATGTGAAGTTTTCTCAACGGCGTATTGGAATAGGACCAAGCCGGGATAAATGGCTTCGGCTCATTTTAAGGGGTAGGCTATCAGGATTGTACCAACTCTAGCGTAAACTGGCAATTACCCGGTTTTATTATGCTTTTGCCTGTAAAAATGACAATAACTTGCGCAAAATTAAAAAAATGGCGAGTTTTTTGATCACTCGCCATTTTCAATGGGAAAAAAATTGATGTATCAGTAAGTTAGTCGTAAGTTGTAAGTCGTAAGTTGTAAGTTGTAAGTTGTAAGTTGTAAGTTGTAAGTCGTAAGTCGGTCAGGCTCTTGGTCAGGATCTTACGACTTATGACTGTAGACTTACGACTATTACGCACTGCAAGCCAAACAATCCGGGTCATCCAGGCTGCAGGCTTTGCCCATGGTCATTTCCTCCACCGACAGGTCCTTGTTGGGGTCCGGGGCGGAGAAGAAGGAGGCGGCGGCGTGCTGCTGGCCGGCCTTGACGGCTTGTTGCGCTTTCTGGTCGACCGTGAATTTGATCGGGTCGATGGCGGCTTTGGAACGCAGGTAGTACATGCCTGTTTTCAGGCCCCGCTCCCAGGCGTAGAAGTGCATGGACGACAGCTTGCCGTAGTTCGGGCTTTCCACGAACAGGTTCATGCTCTGGCTTTGGCAGATGTAGGCCCCGCGGTCGGCAGCCATATCGATGATGACCTTCTGGCTGATCTCCCAAACCGTTTTGTAGAGGTCCTTCAATTCCTGCGGAATGCCTTCGATATGCTGAATTGAGCCGTTGGAGGCCATCAGGATATGCCGCATCTCTTCGTTCCAGAGCCCAAGGCGGATGAGGTCGTTGAGGAGGTGTTTGTTCACCACAATGAACTCGCCGCTCAGGGTCCGGCGGCTGTAGATATTGGACGTATAGGGTTCGAAACATTCGTTGTTCCCCAGGATCTGGGAGGTCGACGCGGTCGGCATGGGCGCCAGCAGGAGGCTGTTCCGGATACCGGTTTTCTTGATCCGGGCCTTGAGCGATTTCCAGTCCCAGCGATCGCTGGGTTGAACGCCCCACATATCGAATTGCAGTTCGCCCTGGCTGGCCGGCGATCCCGGGAAGGTTTCGTAGGCGCCGTCGCGTTCGGCCAGGACGTTGGATTCGGTCAGGGCCGCATAGTAGATCGTTTCAAAGATCTCCTGGTTGAGCTTGCGGGCCTCCGGGCTGTCGAACGGATAGCGCATCAGGATAAAGGCGTCGGCCAGCCCCTGCACGCCGATCCCGATGGGCCGGTGGCGCATATTGGACCGGCGGGCCTCTTCGATCGGATAGTAGTTGATGTCGATCACCTTGTTCAGGTTGCGGGTCACCACGCGGGCGATCTCGAAAAGGCGCTCGAAATCAAAGGTCCGGTCTTCCTTCACGAATTTGTTCAGGGCGATGGAAGCGAGGTTGCACACCGCCACTTCGTCAGCCGACGTATATTCCATGATCTCCGTGCACAGGTTGCTGGAGCGAATCGTGCCGAGGTTCTTCTGGTTGCTCTTCCGGTTGGCCGAATCCTTGTACAGCAAATACGGCGTACCCGTTTCGATCTGCGATTCCAGGATGGAGAACCAGAGTTCCTGTGCGCGGACCACCTTGCGGGCCCGGCCTTCTTTTTCATATTGGTGGTAAAGGGCCTCGAATTCGCCGCCGTAGGTATCGAACAGGCCCGGCGCTTCGTTGGGGCAGAACAAGGACCAGTCGGCGTCCTGCTTCACGCGTTCCATGAAGAGGTCCGGGATCCACATGGCGTAGAACAGGTCGCGTGCGCGCAGTTCCTCCTTGCCGTGGTTCTTTTTCAATTCCAGGAAATCCAGCACGTCGGCGTGCCACGGCTCCAGGTAAACGGCGAAGGCGCCTTTGCGTTTGCCGCCGCCCTGGTCGACGTAGCGGGCCGTATCGTTGTACACCCGGAGCATGGGGATGATCCCGTTGGAGGTGCCGCCCGTGCCCTTGATGTAGCTGCCCTTGGCGCGGATATTGTGGATGCTCAGGCCGATGCCGCCGGCCGACTGGGAGATCCGGGCGCAGCGGGAGAGCGTTTCAAAAATGCCGGAGATGCTGTCGTCCGTCACGCTCAGCAGGAAGCAGCTCGACAATTGGGGTTTGGGCGTACCGGCGTTGAACAGGGTCGGCGTGGCGTGGATGAACCACTTCTCCGACATCAGGTTGTAGGTTTCCACCGCGGCTTCGATGTCCTCCCCGTGGATGCCTACCGCCACGCGCATCAGCATCTGTTGCGGGCGCTCGACCACCTTGCCGTTCATTTTCAGCAGGTAGGACCGTTCGAGGGTCTTGAAGCCGAAATAATCGAATTCGTAATCCCGGTCGTAGATCAGGGCCGAATCCAGGGTATCGCGGTGTTTCCAGATGATCTTATAGATATCGTCGCCGATCAGGCCCGCTTTATCGCCCGTTTTGGGGTCGATATAGTTGTACAATTGCTTGATGGTAACGGCAAACGACTTGTCGGTATTCTTGTGCAGGTTCGAAACGGCGATCCGTGCGGCCAGGATGGCATAATCCGGGTGGATGGCGGCCATCGACGCGGCGGTTTCAGCGGCGAGGTTATCCAGTTCGGTGGTGGTAACCCCGTCGTACAGGCCCAGGATCACCTTTTTGGAAATTTCGATGTAGTTTACATAGTGTGGGTTGAGGCCATAACACAGCTTCTTGACGCGGGCTGTGATCTTGTCAAAACTGACGGCTTCCCTTTTTCCGCTCCTTTTTACAACTTCCATGATGCTATAGGATTATTCAATTGGTTAATAGAGATGACTAAAAATCTTCATTGAGGGTGAACACCTGCTTGTCGCGCTCGGTCATCACGCCCGACTTCTGGTAATCGCCTACGCGCTTTTCGAAGAAGTTCGTTTTCCCCTGGATTGAAATGAGGTCCATCCACGGGAAGGGATTTTCGACCTTGTACACTTTAGGCTGGTTGAGGGCGGCCAGCAGGCGGTCGGCGACAAATTCGATGTACTGCTGCATCAGCTCGGCGTTCATGCCGATCAGTTTCACAGGGATGGCGTCGGAAACGAATTCCTTTTCGATCTCCACCGCGTCCATGATGATCTTTTTGACCGTATCCGGCGACAGTTTATTGGCGATGTGGTCATTGTACAGCAGGCAGGCAAAGTCGCAGTGCATGCCCTCGTCCCGCGAGATCAGTTCGTTGGAGAAGGAAAGGCCCGGCATCAGGCCCCGGTTCTTCAGCCAGAAGATGGAACAGAAGGACCCGGAAAAGAAGATGCCCTCCACGGCGGCGAACGCGATCAGGCGTTCGGCGAACGTGCTGTTCTTGATCCAGCGCAGGGCCCAGTTGGCCTTTTTGTTGACGCATTCCAGGTTCTCAATGGCATTGAAGAGGTAATCCTTTTCCTTCGGATCCTTTATATAGGTATCGATCAGCAGGGAATAGGTTTCGGAATGGATATTCTCCATCATGATCTGAAAACCGTAGAAGAATTTGGCCTCGGTATACTGGACTTCGCTGACGAAGTTCTCAGCCAGGTTTTCGTTCACGATCCCGTCGCTGGCGGCGAAAAAGGCCAGGACGTGTTTGATGAAATGGCGCTCATTGTCGTTGAGCTTCTGATCCCAGTCCGTCAGGTCCTGGGCCAGGTCGATCTCCTCTGCGGTCCAGAAATTGGCTTCCGATTTCTTGTAGAATTGCCAGATGTCGTCGTGTTCGATGGGAAAGAGGACAAACCGGTTGGGGTTTTCCTGTAAGATAGGTTCAATTTGCTGACTCATGATGACTTAAAATTTATGTATGATTGAAGTATTTGCAATACGAAGCAGGCCCGGGCGAAGGCTGTTCGTCCGCGGTAACTGAAAAATAAAACTTGATTTTATCCTGCTTAAAACCAGGTGGGATCTTCCCCTTCTGTTATCCCTTGCTGCTTTAGTGACTCGCGTCGAAATCGCCCGTGGTCGGGGATTGGCGAGCTCCAAATAAACTCGGTTGAGAACCACACACAGTTTTCCCGATAGTTGCACCAACTTAGGAGCACTAAATTAACCACTGCACGGCTCCGATCAAGCAGAAGTTATCCACACCATGTTAATAATTAAATCAATTTACTGATTTTCAAATACTTAACATTGTTAGTAAACTTTTCCACAATGTTGATAACTCGGTGTGGAAAACTGAAGCCCGAAATTCGGGTCCGGCATCAATGGCATTTGAAATAGTCGAAAGGCTCCTTGCAGGACAGGCAGCGGTACATGGCCTTGCAGGCGGTGGAGCCGAATTGGGCGACCATTTCCGTGTCCTTGGAGCCGCAATGCGGGCAGGCGATCCGGGGCGGGTCGGCGAAGAGGGCGTGTTTGTCCTTTTCCCCTTTTTTGGGCGGCGCGATGCCGTAGGCCAGGAGTTTTTCGCGGCCCGCCTCGCTCATCCAGTCGGTCGTCCAGGCGGGCGACAGGACGGTGGTGATCTTCGCGTCAGGGAATCCGTTGTCCTCCAGCACCGCCCGGATGTTGATCTCGATGGTATTCATGGCCGGGCAGCCTGAATAGGTCGGCGTGATGACGATTTCGGGCCCGGCATCCGTCCAGATCACGTCGAGGACGATCCCCAGGTCCACCACGCTCAGCACCGGGATCTCCGGGTCGGGGACCTGTTCGAGGAGTTGCCGGATTTGTTTGCTTTGGTTCATTTTGGTTTGTTTTGGTTCATTTTGGTTCATTTTGGTTTGTTTTGGTTCATTTTGGTTTATAGGTTTATGTTGGTTTATAGGTTTATAGTTGTTGATTGTTGTCGGCCGCCAACTATAAACCCGCCTACGCCGAGGCTATGGCGGGCGGAGCAATCATAAACCCGCCTATGCCGAGGCTATGGCGGGCGGAGCAACCATAAACTACAATAAACAATCATAAACAACAATCAACAACCATAATCAACAACAATCCGCCATGGGGTAAAAGTTTTTCCGCACAATTGCTTTGTTATTTAATCCGGCCGCCGTACCTTTGCGGCGCTAAAAATTAAAACGAGCATATGCTGATCATTGATGTTAAAGATGGCGAAAGCATTGATAAGGCATTGAAGCGCTACAAACGCAAGTTTCAGAATGCCGGCATCATGCGCGAATTGCGCACCCGCAAGGAGTTCACCAAGCCTTCTGTTAAAAGGCGCAATGAGATCCTGAAGGCGCAATACAAAGAACAGATCCGTCGCGAGGAAGAGGTATAAGCCGTCAAGGTTTTATACCCCTTGCTCGGGAGGGCTCCCTCCCACCCTATCTTTCCCGGCTCCCGGGAATTTTTTTTCTATTTTCCAGGCTGATTTTTCATCCGCACTCCGTCTTATCGTATAGGCCGGATCAGGCCTTCCTGCACTACGGAAGCGACCAATCTCCCCGCTCGGTCAAAGATATTGCCCCGGGTAAAGGCGCGCGCGCCTGAGGCGCTGGGACTGTCGACGGCGTACAGCAGCCAGTCGTCGACCCTGAAATCGCGGTGGAACCACATGGCGTGGTCCAGACTGGCCATTTGCAGCTTTGAGAAGTCGGACACCATGCCGTGCGGCAGCAGCGCGGTGGTGAGCAGGTTGTAGTCGGAGGTATAGGCCAGCACCAGGGCGTGCCATTTCTTATCGTCGGGCATGTCGCCGCGCGCTTTCATCCAGATATGCCGGTACGGGTCGTATTTATCGGCCGTCAGCGGGTTGTAGAATTCCACCGGCCGGAATTCGATGGGGCGTTCCACATCCAGGATCCGTTTGAGGTTGGGCGGCAGCAGGTCGCCGTACTCCTTGGCCATCCCTTCCCAGCTGGGCAGGTCTTCCGGCGGCGACACATCGGGCATCCGGATCTGGTGTTCGAACCCATCCTGCACCAACTGAAAGGAGGCCGACATGTTGAAGATGGCCTGTCCGTTCTGGATGCCCTTCACGCGGCGGGTGGTGAAGCTGCCGCCGTCGCGGATGCGGTCCACTTCAAAGATGATGGGCCGTTCCATGTCCCCGGGCAGGATGAAATACCCGTGCAGCGAGTGTACGAACCGGTCTTCCGGCACGGTTTGGGTAGCGGCGCTGAGGGCCTGCGCCAGCACCTGTCCGCCGAACACCCGTTTGGAGCCTACGCTGCGGCTTTGTCCGCGAAAGAGGTTGTTCTCAATGGGTTCCAGTTCGAGCAGCGAGATCAGTTCGGCGACCTGTTTCATAAAAGGCGTGCGATTTGCGCCAAAGGTATGGATTTTTTTGCGCGACTATTGGCAGATATTAAAAAGAGGTTTATATTTGCAGCCGGTTTTTTGGAATGCCGCCGCCGCTACTTCATTGTATTCCGTAGCTAAAGCGGCCGGAGGAGGAACTGAGGAACTTCAAATCGATTCCTCGAATACTCAAATCCTCGCATCCTCTAAAAAAGCCACCCTAGCTCAGTTGGTAGAGCAACGCATTCGTAATGCGTGGGTCGGGAGTTCGAGTCTCCTGGGTGGCTCCACCAAGAATTATTCAAGTTTGTATAAGCCATTGGCTTTTAGAGCCAATGGCTTTTTTGTTTTGCTGGCATTTCATCGAGGTAATTTGCGCCTGGATTTGTGGCTTATTCCACTGGTATTATCCTTCTGATCACCTCATACCAAGGCTAAATATTTTCGAGTTTGATCAACTGATTACCGCTCTCATTGTCGTTGATGATTTCGAATTTTGCCCCTCCTTTTTCGCTCACACTCAAATTGTAGTTGG